>Ga0302238_1000009_pt1 | contig 267890 bp, 249 predicted proteins | sample AAG_UR_Asn_MG_FD_193527 | JGI IMG/M metagenome (GOLD analysis project Ga0302238, IMG submission 193527) | Enriched activated sludge microbial communities from anaerobic digester in WTTP, New Holstein, Wisconsin, United States - AAG_UR_Asn | ecosystem: Engineered > Bioreactor > Anaerobic >... | reverse complement strand
AGCGCTGCTGCTGATGTCGGCCGGTGCCGTACTCGCCGCGACCGGTCGCCGCAAATGCTCCGAACTCGGTGGTCTCTTCCACAGCATGCCGCTGACCACCATCTGCGGAACCATCGGCGCGCTGACGTTTGCCGCTTTCCCACTGACCGCCGGTTTCGTTTCCAAGACGATGATTTCGCAAGCTGCCGCCGACGGCCATCTGCAACTCGTGTGGATGTTACTCGTCGCGTCGTCGACCGGCATTGTCTGGCTGCTTCTCGCTGCCGCAGTGGCGGGCGTCTTTCGGCACCCCGGCACCCACTCGCCGGCGATGATTCTTGCCGGGGGAAATTCGAGCGAGCCTCTTTCAGACCCGCCCGCATCAATGCGCCTGGCCATGATTTTGCTCGCTTTCCTGTGCCTGGCCATGGGCATTTGGCCGGAGCCCCTCTACGCCTTGCTGCCTTACCCACTGGACTATGTTCCCTACACGGCAGCCCATGTGTTGACGAAAATCCAGCTATTGTTGTTCGCAGCGCTGGCGTTTTTCCTGATGATTGACAACCTGAAGCGCTCGTCGACGATTCTGCTTGACGTCGACTGGCTATGGCGCAAAGGTGGGCCCAAAGCGATCAAGTTCTGCGTCACGCTGTGGTGGGGGTTCCGCGCCAACCTCAGTAGTGTTCTACGAAAATTCTATACAGACCTCGAAGAACTCATCGCTCGCCATCGGAAACCGGATGGCATCCTGCTGCGCTCCTGGCCCACCGGCAACATGGCGCTGTGGGTGATGATCATGTTGATTGCCTACCTGTCGATTTATTATTACAACGAATGAGGACATTCAAGCGGACAGCAAGGCATACAAGAAGCGTAAGATGAACACCCAGTACTCAGATCCTGCTGTCGAATCGACCGCAGGCTGAATGACCGAGGTGCTCAAAACAACGACGGGGCCTGGAGGCATGAAAACGGACGCAAACACCATACCCAATTCGTCTCGCCAAGCGCGCAGATACGACTGGATCCCTGTAATGCGCCTGGAACCCGGCATGATCGTCGCCAAGCCCGTGACAGGAGGCATCGGACAGCAGATCACGATCCACCTGCCGGCAGGCGCCCTCATCACCGCCAGTACGATTGCCCAACTGGTCAACAAGGGCGTCGAATGTGTCGCCGTCGAACGCGCACAGACGATCAACGGGGAGGCCGGCGCCAGACTCGTATCCCAATACGAATCGCGGCTGGACGAAATTTTCGGTCTTGACCCCGATGAGAACTGCCGATCGCTATGGGAAGCGTTACGCAAGGACATCCCGTGATCCGACTAACACCTGAAAACCTCGACACCGAAGTTGCCCGACTGGCTTGCCGCCTGCCGCCCTTCCCCTCGGTGGTCATGGAACTGCTCGAGCTGACGGGCGACGAAGAAGTCTCGATCAACATCATGGTTCGTCTCGCGCGCAACGACCCGGTGATTCTTTCCGGGATTCTGGCCACGGCCAATCGTTTGCGCCGCATTCATGCCCAGCCTGACATCCATGATCCGTTTGTCGCGGCCTCGCTGATCGGCACGAACCAACTTCGGCGCATCGTGATCACTGCCGCCATGAACAAATTTGCGCCCGAGGAAAATGGCGCGGAATTCCTGCATAACCACACGCGTGCCGTCGCCATCGTCGCCCATGAATTGGCCATGCTCTGCGATGTTTCTCCCGACAAAGCCTATGTCGCCGCGATGCTGCACGACGTCGGCCAACTCTGCTTCCACATCATGGATGCCATCGCTTTTCAGGACATCTACCTTCAATCCGCTACGGATGGCAAACTCATCGAACGGGAAGCGGCGTACTTCGGCTTCGATCATGCCGTCATCGGCAGCAAACTGGCCGAAATCTGGCAGCTGCCTGCAGATTTTGTCTGCGCCATTCGCTGGCACCATGCCGATGACACCGTTGTCTGCCGGCTGCAAGCGCTGATCAATGTCGCAGAAAGCCTGACGCGGGCGCTGGACATTCCTCCCTCGCCAAAGAACCGCCTGACCAAACTCAACGCCAAAGCCGTCGCCGAACTCGGCATCGACTGGAATAGCCCGGAAATGCTTGATTGCTTTGGACGCTGCCGCGCCCGTTTTCACCAGGCCTTGGGCTGATCCACGGCGATGGCCATGGAATGACGAAACATGCGCCTGCTGCTGCCGATCGACGCCAGCGACGAGTCGCTCTGGAGTATCGGCTACGCCTTGCGGTTAAAACGAGCCGGCAAGCCAGTCGAAGCCATCGTGCTCAACGTCGGCGAACCGGTCACGCAGTGGGAACCGCTGCGTTTCCGTACCCGCACCGAGATCTCCCGTTTCCAGGCCGAACGCGGGCAGGCCTTTATCGACGCCGCCTGCCGGGAGTTGGTGGCAGCAGATATCCCGTGCCAGGGATTGTTCCGGCAGGGCGAAATCGTCGCCACGATCCTCGCGACCGCCGAAGAACAGCAATGCGACGCCATCGTCATGCCATCGCCAAAATGCCTACTGGCCCGCTTTCTCGGTCCCGACGTTGTCGGCAAGATCCGGCGCCAGCACCGAGAATTCCCGGTTGTCTTCGTCAACAAGAATGGAGAGGCGCTGAATGGATAACCAGGGATCATGCAAAATGATTCTGTCTTAACGATAGAACAAATGTCAGGTTACACATGCAGGCTATTCATTCGTTTCGTGCCTAATTGACTTTTAGCGTACGACTCGAATTCGTTGTGCGGCAAGGGCCGGCAGAACAAATAGCCCTGATAAACATGGCAACCAAGCTGCGTTAGTAAATCTCTCTGCGCCTCAGTCTCTACGCCCTCCGCGATTACGGTCAGCCCCAGATTTTCGGCAAGGAGAACGATCATTTTGGCAATCGCAGCATCATTGGGGTCAGACAGGATGTCCCTGACGAAACTTTGGTCGATTTTCAACTGATCAAGCGGCAAACGCTTCAGGTACGAAAGTGACGAATAACCTGTGCCAAAATCATCCAGCGAGAATCCAACCCCCTTCGTTTTCAGGGCGTTCATCTTGTCGATGATCTTTTCTAGATTATTTACCAGCAAACTTTCGGTTAATTCCAATTTAAGCTGACTGGGGTTCGCGCCGTTGCGTTCAAGCGCCATTAACACCTGATCGACAAAATCCTCTTGGTTCAACTGGTGAGCGCTGATATTGACCGATATCGTGAGATGCGACATCTCGGGTTGTCTCGACCATTCTTCCAATTGCTGGCAGGCGGTTTCCAGTACCCACTGGCCTACCGGACGTATGAGTCCCGTTTCTTCGATCACAGAAATGAATTCGCCAGGGCGCACCAGTCCGCGCACGGGGTGCTGCCAGCGTAGCAAGGACTCTGCTCCCGTTATCTGTCCGCCTGAAATTTGAGCCTGGTAGTGGACCACGAATTGTTTGTCCCGGACGGCATTATGGAGATCATTCTCCAGAGCAGCGCGGTTCAGGGCGTCATGCGCCATATCAGGATCAAAAAAACGCAGGGTGTTACGCCCGGCATCCTTAGCCTTGTACATGGCCAGATCGGCTTGTTTCAGGAGGGTGTCGATGTCGGCTTGCTGGCCCAGAAAAACGCTGGCGCCAACACTCATCGAAATGCGGTAAGTCGCTTCTTTGAGTTCAAAGGTATTATTGAGCGCGGCGCCAATTTTGCTTCCGATCATTTCGACTTGAGTGGCGGCTTCACTCAGGTTATTGCTCAGGTTTACCAGCATCACAACAAACTCATCGCCCCCGAGTCGGGCCACTGTATCCTCTCCACGCACACAGGCTGTCAGTCGCTGGGCGACTTGTTTCAGCAAGATATCTCCCATGTCGTGGCCAAGGGTATCGTTGAGGGTCTTGAAATAGTCCAGATCAATAAGCAGCAATGCACCATAAGCGCCGGATCGCTGACTGTTGGCCATGGCCTGCTTGATCCGGTCTTGCAGGAGCGTTCGGTTGGGCAGGCCGGTCAACTGGTCAAAGAAGGCGAGTTGCGCAATTTTTGTTTCGGCCCGTTTGCGGTCGGTGATGTCGCGCGAAAGAGAAATGAATTGAGGATGGGCTCCCTCTTCAATTTTTTTTCTGGACGTTGACAGCTCAAACCAATGTGGGGAACCGTTCAGGTCGAGCACATATTGCTTCCCGATCGATACCCCCTTCTCCTGGGCCTCATTTATGGCATCGTGGTAAACGGCCAGGACGTCAGGCGGGACGACATCGCAGAGCCGCTTGCCTAAAAAGGACTCTGGCGGAGCCGCTAGAAGGTCCGTTGAGTGGGAGTGATAACTCAGGATGCGGCCATCCGCACTGGTTTCAAACAATAAGTCAGGTAGCGCGTCCAGAATTGCGCTGACCTGGGCTTTCTCGGCCTCTAGGTGATGGGTCTTGATTTTGACCTGTCGGCGGAGAAAAGTGGCGATAAGGATGACGGAGAGTAGCGCGGCAAGTAAAGCGCCGAGTGCTTGCCAAACATAGGAGGGAAGCTTCGTAGCCGGAGATGCGCCATGCCATTTCTTCAAAATCTTGGTGTATTCCGAGTTCTGACTGGTCTTCCATGCTTCCAATTGTTGGTCAATTGCCGATAGCAGATCAGGATGCTGTCCCTTGTTCGTCACGAAATATAGCTGGGTGGGCAAAAAAACGATGGGCGTCTCTACCATTTGGTGCTGCGATGCGTTCCATTCGCCAAAAAGGTTATTCGTGATCGCCGCATCTGCCGTTCCCGCGGCAACCAGGCCGAATGCCGTATCGTAGGTTCGGGCGCGAATCAGTTCGACCTTTAGTCCAAATCCTTTCGCCATATCCTTGAAAAAGTCGGCCTGAAGACTTCCTTCAAGGACTGCGATCCGTTTACCGTCGAGGCTAAGCATCGATGAGATTGACGCGCCCTTGCGACTGAAAACCTGGGACCAACTGTGCAGCACCGGTGTCTTGTGAAAATCGAACAATTTCGCTCTCTGCGGGGCATAGGCAACATCCGGCATCAAGTCAATTTTTCCAGTCTGAATGGCATCTAGACACTCTTGCCAAGAACAGGCAATGTATTTGAGAGTCCAATTGTTTTTTGATGCGATGCTCTGCAGGACATCAATGAAAATGCCAGCGGGTGTTCCTTTGACATCACTGTAAATCTTCGGCTCATTGGAGTAGACGCCAACTCGTACTTCCCGCGCATGGACCGCGCCGATAAAGACGAATAGCGCGAGGCAGGAAAGGAACCGAGTTATCTTCAATGAACGGCGACCTCGTCGTGACAATTTGATTGCTTCAGCATGCTGCCTTGTGCGTGAGCGTCCCGGCCGCTAACTGAATGGAATCGTTGCTGTAGAACTATATCGGCCGGCGGCATGGCTGTTCGTATGAATTGGATCGTACGCCGGCAGCCTATCGAGACCCTGTTCAGGGCGCCAGCAGTTGTAGTCGTAAATTCCAAATCCTCAACCGCCTCCAATCGACGCCATGTGCGAACCGGTTCGCGTTACCTGCCAATTTTCATCGAAATAGACGTCAAAGTAGTAGTCATAAGTGCCCTCATTACGCATCTTCCAGTCCCAGGCGTATTCCTTCTTGAGCGAAAAATATTGCTCCGACGCCGGTTGGCCGAGCAGGCGGCGAATTTCGTCGCGGCTCATTCCCGGCTTGACGCGGGCGAAATATTCCTCGCTCAGTACCTGGCGAACCTGCCGCAGGCGCCGGTCGGGGCCAAAATCGATCATGTAGTTGACGATCCCGTTCGGTGTGCGCGCGTATTCGAGCGTCTGCGAACCGTCGGCGTCGGTCCATTCCATCGTCGTCGGCCCCATGATGTCGCGCGTTTCGGCCAGGGTGGTGACGCCGGGCTTGAGGCGTTTCAGATTGATGCCGTCGCAGGCCGGCATCAATGCGGCCATCAGTGCGGAGAACAAACCCACGAGAAATCCTTTCACCATTGCCAGCGCTTATCTGCCGATGGCACCGAACACTTTCTGCAGCATCTTCGAGCCGGTGCCGACCGGATCCTGGCGGATTGATTTCTCCTGTTCGGCGATCATCAGGAAGAGGCCGTCCAAAGCCTTCTGCGTCACGTAACTGTCGAGGTTGGCGTCTTTCTCGTCGAGCAGGCCGAATTTCGCGGCCTGGCCGGCGTATTGGTTATACTGGCCGGCGAGGTTGACCTTGCTCGTCGCTTTCTTGACGATGGGCAGGAATCTGGCGCCGATGGCATCGGAAGTGGTGCGCCGGAAATACTGGGTGGCGGCATCGTCGCCACCGGTCAGAATGCCGCGGGCGTCATTGATGTTCATGCTTTTCACGGCATTGACGAGAATCGGCTTGGCCTCGACAACCGCCATCTCGGCGGCGCGGTTCATCGTTTCGACGAGTTCGTCAGCCTGCTTCCTCATGCCGAGGGCGCGCATCATTTTTTCCGCGGCGCGCGCGGAATCCGGAAGCTGAATCTTGACGCGTTCGTCGCCGAGAAAACCGTTGGTTTTACCCAACTGACTTACAGCGACTTCGGCACCGCGGGTCAGCGCTTCCTTGAGGCCGGCGACCGAGTCCTTGTTCGACAGGCTGTCCAGACCGGTGGCCAGCGCCTGCGCGCTGATGATCCATGCACTGACGATGCCCAGAATGCCGAACGCCTTGATAAAACGTTTACCTGAATGCATGCGAGCCTCCTTGAAAACGACACATCGAAACCGTCGCTTAGACTATCCCGAGGCCATGCTGTTGGCAAGCCATTTATCCGCTGGTCATTCGCGTCGGGCAAGTGTCGCTAGCCCGAGCTAGCGGCAGAACTTGAACCGCTACGGAACATGCTTGGCGTCAGTTCGTATTTCTGCAGAAGCCGGTAGAACTCGGTGCGGTTGCGCTCGGCGATGCGCGCCGCGTCGGCGACATTGCCGTCGGTCAGCTTCAGGATCTGAACCAGATAGTTGCGCTCGAAGCGCTGCTTGGCGTCGGCGTAGGACAAGGCTTCCATGACCGGCGAACGCAAGGCCCGCTGGATCAACGGTAGCGTCAGCAGCGGCGTTGTCGCCAGCGCGCAGGACTGCTCGACAACGTTGTAGAGCTGGCGGATATTCCCAGGCCAGGCAGCGTTGGTCAGCGCCTCAAGCGCCTCCGGCGCAATCCCGACGATGCCTTTGTCGTACTTCTTGACCAGCTGCCGGATGAAATGCGCGGTCAGCAGCGGAATGTCCTCGCGGCGGTCTTCGAGGCGCGGCAGACGCAGCGTGACGACGTCGAGCCGGTAATAGAGGTCTTCGCGGAACTGACCATCGGCCAGCGCCTGTTCGATGTCGCGGTGCGTGGCGGAGAGCACGCGCACATCGACGGGTTCGGCTTGCGTCGCACCCACCGGTCGCACGGCGCGCTCCTGCAACACGCGTAGTAGTTTGACCTGCAACGCCAGCGGCATATCGCCGATTTCATCGAGGAACAGGGTGCCGCCTGCAGCCGCCTTGAACAATCCGGTATGCTCCCGCACTGCGCCGGAAAAGGCGCCTCGCACATGCCCGAACAGTTCGGATTCGAGCAGTTGCTCGGGAATGGCGCCGCAGTTGATCGCCACGAACGGTGCCTTGGCGCGTGGGCTGGCGCGATGAATGGCGCGCGCCAGAACTTCCTTGCCGGTGCCGCTCTCGCCGCGGATCATGATGCTGGCGTCGGAAGCGGCGACGACTCGCGTTTCTTCCATCAACTGCGCCATACTGCTGCTGCGAAAAACGATGCCCTCCCGCCAGGCTTCGCTGCCGCTTCCCCCCTGGCCCGCTGCCGGCAGGGAAAGTTGCAGCGCTTGCTGGATTTTTTCGAGTAGCACTTTACTGTCGAAAGGTTTGGTCAGGTAACCGGCGACGCCGCGCGACATCGCTTCGACGGCGTCGGGAATCGTGCCGTGTGCGGTGAGCAAAATGACCGGCAAGGTTGGCCGCGTGCGGCGGATTTCTTCGAACAGCGCCAAGCCGTCCTTGCCCGGCAGACGAATGTCGCTGACCACCAGTTGCGGTGGCTCGACGGCGATGCGCGCCAACCCTTCCTCCGCCGAGGCAGCGGTGGACACGCGGAAGCCGGCGGCGCGCAGACGCATCGTGAGTAAACGCAGGATGTCCGGGTCGTCGTCGATGACCAAGAGATGCACGCCCGACGTCTCCAAGGCCGCGTTCATTTCGTGCTCCGCGGAACGATCTTGCCGGACGCCGGGCGCACCGGGATCGAGTGCTCGATATCGGCCATGGCGTTGAGTTTTTCCTGAAGGACATCCACTTTTCGCTGGCTGTCCTTCAACTGCGTCGTCAATTTCTCGTTCATCGTTTCGAGCCTCTGGCGCTCCTGGGTCAGGTTCAACAATAGTCGGGCAAGCGGATGCAAACCGGCTGCTCCCGCATCTTCCGAAGCCAGCACCTCCTCGAGCAAATTCCTTGCCTGCGCCAGATCCGCTGGCGCGGACGACTCGCCGAGCAGCATCGCCAGTTGCAGGCGCGTCGTCGGCGTTCTGTCGATCACGTTGAGCACGTTGCGCTGTCGCCGCAATTCCTGCGGCGGCATGTCCTGCAGCTGCCGCAGGTATTCCAGCATGGACACGGCGACCTGGCTATCGATCGGAGCACGGTCCGACGCGCCGGATTGCGACAAGCCGCGTAGGCCAGCGCATCCGCTCAGGACTGCCACCGCCAGTAGAACCATGCCGACTTTGCGAATGCGGTGAATCTTCATTTTTATCCCGTCACAATTCTTGCTCACACGGTATCTCGATCCGGAAGACCGAGCCTTTTCCTGCCTCGTTTGCAGGCTCATGCCACACGCGCCCGCCCATGGCCTCGACCAGTTCGCGGACGATCGACAGACCGACGCCGCTGCCTTGCCTCGGTTCCAGCGATTTGCGGCTGCCCTGGACGAACGGCCGGAAGATGCGTTCGACATCTTCCGGCGCCACCCCCGGCCCCTGATCGGCGCACGAGAATGCCAGGTGGTCGTCGTTCAACGTGGCGCTCAGGCGAATGACCCCGTCCGGCGGGCTGAAATCGATGGCGTTCGAGAGTAGGTTGTCGAGCACGATCTGCAGTTTCTCGCCGTCGAGACGGCGAACCGCCGTCGGCGCTTCCGACAACACCGTAAGCCGGCGCGCCTGAATCTGCAGCTCCCGCGCTTGCACGACGTCGTCGAGCAGTTGCCGCAGGCGTACCGATTGCGGCCGCAGTCGTCGGGCTTCGAATGAAATGGCGTTCAGGCGCAGCAGGCTCTCGATCTGTCGCTGCAGGGCCATCACGTTGTGCTGCAGAATCTCGACGACTTCCCGTTGCGACCCGTCGAGCGCACCGACGACTTCCTCCTCGAGCAGGGCGATTCCCTCGCGCAAGGCCGTCAGCGGCGTTTTCAATTCGTGCGAGACATGACGCAGGGTTTGCTCGCGGTCGGCTTCGAGTTCCCCCAGGCGCTGTCGTAACCAGTCCAGACGACGACCGACCTGCCGCAAATCCGCCGGCCCCTGCACCACGACCGGTTCATCGAAGAGGCTCTTGCCGAGGCGTTCGATCGACCGCTCCAAGGTCCGGATCGGCCGCGATAGCCACCACCCCATTGCCAAGGCAACAAAAAAAGCGCCGCTAACGGTCGCCCCGACCAGTGAGGCAAGACGGACGCGGTTGTGGTCGAGTTCACTCAGAATGGCGGCATTGCGCGCATCGATCCATCGCCGCCCTTGATGATCGAGTTCGGTATTGACCCGGCCCAACTCGCCTAGCGCGGGCAGCAGATCGTCATGGCGATCCGATTCGCGCAATTTGCGACCGATCTCCGTGACGCTCTGGCGCCAGGCCTCGGGCAGCGCACCGAGACCGCCGCCGGCGATGTTTTCAAGGCGGGCAACGGCGTTCATCGACAACGCCAGGTTCTCGTCGAAACGCGCTAGCAAGGTCGGCTCCTTGAGCACCATGAACTGACGGGCGCTCCGTTCAAGCTCGACACTACGTTCGGCAAGCTCCTGCGTCGCCGTGCTCAGTTGTAGCGCCTGTTCGCTTGCGCGCTGGCTCTGGTCGACGAAATGCTCGAGCAGCAGCCAGCTGCGCACGGCGGCCCAGCCAAGTAGCAACGCGATGACGAGGAAGCCAGCCACCATACTCTGGCGGAAAGAGAATCGAATCATGCCGAAACGGGACGGGGTGACATCGGAAACCGGATTCTGTGCGCGCGCTTAACCGGGCGAGCATCGTCGGAATGCCGGCAAAACGCCACCCTACCATCATTTCTTATTGAAAAACAAGGAATTGAGCATAAAGTCATGGCTTGCCGTTAAGCGCAGAATTTTGTCGCTTCCTGGCGACATTGCAAGCCCTTGTATTGCGCGGCTTTGCCGACCCAATCCAAAATCCTGTCGTTGTTTAACGACAGTTTGTCTTCGGCCCAAGCGAAAGATAAGCGCCGTTTTTACCTAAGCGGCTGATTTTGCGGCCGCCAGAGATCTTGGCACGAATCTGGCGATAAGCGCCGCGTACATATTTATCGATAACCCCGCCGAGGTCACCATGTTCAACAAGTCCGCCATCTTCAACCGCAACGAACCGATCGCCAAGCGCGACACCGCGCCATCGAACGCAACCCTTAGCCGGCAAGTGATCCAGACCCCCGGCGTCGGAGCGAACAAGAATGCTTCAAGCATCCCCAGTCAACCGCGTAACGATTCCGCGCCTCAAGCTGTCACCGACCCGGCGACCAATCCTTCGCTGTCGAATAATCCAGGCGACGCTGCCGCAGACAAGCCGATGGGAGCGCGCCTGATCGTCGGCCCCGACGTCAAGCTCAAGGGCGCCGAAATTCTCGATTGCGATACGCTCGTCGTCGAAGGCCGTGTCGAAGCGACCATGGACAGCCGCGTCATCCGGATCGCCGAAAACGGCTCGTTCTGCGGCAAAGTGAGCATCGACATCGCCGAAATCCACGGCGCTTTCGAAGGCGAGCTGACCGCACGCAGCCAGTTGATCATTCATTCGACCGGCCGGGTGAAAGGCACGGTACGTTACGGCAAGCTGGTCGCCGACGAAGGCGGTGAACTGTGCGGCGACATCAGCACCCTCTCGGTGCCAGCAGTATCGAAAGACAAAGCCGCCCCGGAGTCATGCCTTGAATTGGGTGCGACCGTCGTCTAGTCTGCTCAGATGATGAATGAGAATCCAGCGCCCGAGCAACTTTCGGCTAGACCGCCTCCAGCCAGTGGTCATCTTCCGGACATGTTTACGCCGGCGCTTGGTTCGTCTAATCCGTTAGCGCATTCCGCACCCCAGATCCGAATTGCCGGCACAAGATTCGAGCATGCGGTTGCCGAGCAACTCGTCCGACTGAGGTATGAACGACGCGGTTACGCTACGGCGACCTTTGCCCGTACGTTCGGTGCTCCCAATCGAAGCACGTTGATCACCTGGCAAGGGGGAATGGCCGTTGCCACACTGACCGTGGGTCGAGATTCGAAGGACGGCTTGCTCGCTGATACCCTCTATCGTCCCGAAATCGATCGACTCCGCGATTTGGGTCGCATCGTCTGCGAGGCCTCCGCCTTGGCAACCCATCCCGCCTTCCGTTCGACCGAGATGCTCATTGCGCTCTTCGATTCGGCTTTGCATCACAGCCGGGATGTTTGGGGGGGCAGCGACGCCGTGATCGAGGTTAATCCGCGCCATGCGCCGTATTACCGGCACAGGTTTGGGTTCGAGCAAATTGGTCCTTTGCGGCAGTGCCCCCGCGTCAATGCCCCTGCGGTGTTGATGCACCGCGCTTTCGACAGACTCCAGATCCTCCCGCGCTCTCATCTTCGCGACTGAGCGGCACCATGCTTTTCGCGCCTCTCAACTTCTATGGCGCATCAGCGTACTCTTGCCGAACAGGCTTTCGATCAGATCCACCGCCAGTTCTGCGGTCTGGTTGCGTCGGTCAAGTGCCGGATTCAATTCAACGACATCGAGCGAGCCCAGACGTCCGGTGTCGGCAATCATTTCCATGCACAACTGTGCTTCACGATAGTTCGGCCCGCCACGCACCGTCGTGCCGACGCCGGGCGCGATCTCGGGATCGAGGAAATCGACGTCGAGGCTCACATGCACATGCGTATCGCGTCCGACCAGCGCGAGGGCAAGCTCCATTGCGTGTCGCATGCCCATTTCGTCGATGAAGCGCATATCGAATACTTCGATGCCCATGTCGTGAACCCGGCGTTTTTCGCCGTCATCGACGCTGCGCACGCCGATCTGGCGAACGTTCCTGGCGTTCACCGCTGGGACCTGATCGCCAATCGCAAGCAGTTCCTGCGGACCTTGCCCGCACAGGCAGGCGACCGGCATGCCGTGGATGTTTCCACTCGGCGTCAGGGCTGCGGTATTGAAATCGGCATGCGCATCGAACCACAACACGCGCAATTTTTTGCCCTGTCGCCGGCAATGCCGGGCAACCGCGCTGATCGAGCCGATACTCAGCGAGTGGTCACCGCCGAGCAGCACCGGAATCCTGTTCGCCACCAGTTGTCCGAGCAACGCGTCGTGGACGAGGCGGCACCACTGCGCCACCTCCGGCAAATGCCGGAAGCCATCGACGGCAGGCAATCCTGGATTGAGCGGACCGGCGACGTTGCCGCAGTCCAGCACCGCATAACCGAACCGTTCGATCGCCGCGGCGATGCCGGCAACGCGCAAGGCATCCGGCCCCATCCGCGCGCCGGGAATCCCCGCGCCGACGTCGGTCGGCGCCCCGATCAGACTGACTTCCCGCACGGCCATACGTACCCCCTCCAGTCTCGCCATGTGAACGATTCGCTGGCGAATTCTGCAACTCTTCGTTCACACTGTAGCCTTCGCCAACTGACATGCAAAGCAAGCCATGACGACCGTTTATGTCTCCTGCGCCGAAAGCCGCGAAATCAACGTCTTTTCGCTCGCCACGAGCGGCGAGTTTCAACTCGTGCAGCGCATCCCCGTCGACGGTGCCGTGCAACCGCTTCGCATCAGTCCGGACAATCAACTGCTTTACGCTGGATCACGCGGCGAAAACGCCATCCATACCTATGCCATCGATCCGGCCAGCGGCAAATTAAATCCGGCGGGAAAGATTTCCGTCTTGGGTAGCCCGACCTACCTGTGCTGCGACCGCGCCCGGCGCGTCCTCATCGCCGCCTACTATCATGACAACGCGCTCGTCACCTACCCGCTCGACGCTAATGGCATACCACAATCGCCATGCCAGACCGAAACCGCTTTGCCGCGCGCGCACAGTGCGGTACTCGACGCCAGCAGCCGCTGGCTGCTGGTCGCTACGCTCGGCGCCGACGCTCTCCGTTGCTACCAGCTTGGCGACGACTTGCGCCTGACACCCGCCGCTCCAGCGACGATCCCCGTGTGTGCCGGCAGCGGCCCACGCCACCTGGCCTTCGCCCCGGACAACCGGCATCTCTATTGCATCAACGAGCTAGACGGCAGCATCGACCGCTTCGACTTCGATGCATCGAATGGACAAACGCAACTGCGGGAGTCGACTAGCCTGCTGCCACCGGGCTTTGCCGGCGCCCCTTGGGCTGCCGAACTGCGCCTCGTGCCCGATGGCCGTTTCCTTTACGCCAGCGAGCGCCGTTCGAGCACCCTCGCTACCTTCGCCGTAGACGCCGCTTCAGGCCAGCTCAGGCTAATCGGCCACTGCCCGACCGAAACGCAGCCGCGCGGCATGGCTATCGATCCAGCGGGGAAATGGCTGATCGCCGCCGGCCAAATTTCCGGCCATGTCAGTGTCTACGAACTCGACGGACAAACCGGCCTGCCTCAACTGCGACAGCGACACGCCACCGGCCTTGGGCCGATTGGGATTGAGATACTGAGGATGTCGTAATCGAAAATTATTCCGTTACGCCAGCGCTATGCGCCTGTTGGTCGGCCCAGTAGCTCGAACGCACCATTGGCGCGCAGGCGGCGCCGGAAAAACCCATCTTCAGAGCTTCGGCTTCGTACATCGCAAAAGTCTCCGGCGGCACGTAGCGCACGACCGGCAAGTGGTGGTTCGATGGCGCGAGGTACTGGCCGATGGTCAGCATTTCGACGCCATGGGCGCGCAGGTCGCGCATGACGTCGAGGATTTCTTCGTCGGTTTCGCCGAGGCCGACCATGAGGCCGGACTTGGTCGATACTTGCGGATAACGCGCCTTGAACTGCTTGAGGAATTCCAGCGAGTGCGCGTAGTCGGCCCCGGGGCGCGCCTGCTTGTAGAGGCGCGGCACGGTTTCCAGGTTGTGGTTAAGCACGTCGGGCAAGGATTTGCCGAGGATGTTGATGGCGACCTCCATGCGGCCGCGGAAGTCGGGCACCAAGGTCTCGATGGTGGTCGCCGGCGATTTGGCGCGCACGGCAGCGATAACGTCGACGAAGTGCTGCGCGCCGCCGTCCCGCAAGTCATCGCGGTCGACGCTGGTGATGACGACGTAACGCAGCTTGAGGTTGGCGACGCTGTCGGCAAGGCTGGCCGGTTCGTCCGCATCGGGCGGCAGCGGTTTGCCGTGGCCGACGTCGCAGAATGGGCAGCGGCGCGTGCAGATGTCGCCGAGAATCATGAAGGTCGCCGTGCCGCGCCCGAAGCATTCGCCGATGTTCGGGCAGGCGGCCTCCTCGCAGACGGTGTGCAGTTTCTGCTCGCGCAGCATACGTTTGATTTCGCCGAAGCGACCGACCTCGTTACCCGCCTTGACGCGAATCCACGCCGGCTTGCGTAGCGGCGCTTCGGCAGGAACGATCTTGATCGGGATGCGCGCCGTCTTCAGTTCGCCCTTCTGCTTGACGCCGGCGACTTTCGCGACAGCCTTCCCGGCGCCGAGCTCTGCTTCGCTCATGCTTGCTCCAGTTGCTGTTCGAGATGAGCGAGGAGCCGTTCGGCGACCTGCTCCGGTGTCAGGTCGACGCCGAGGTCGCGGGTCTGTGTAACCGCCATGCCGGCGTGGCCACAGGGGTTGATCGCGGTGAACGGCGACAGGTCCATATCGACGTTCAGGCTCAGTCCGTGGTAACAGCCGTTCTTGCGCACGCGCAGCCCGAGGGCGGCGATTTTGGCGATACCGCGTTGCCCATTTACATAAACCCCCGGTGCACCGTCGAGACGGCGCGCGACAATGCCGTTTTCGCCGAGGACGTCGATGATCGCCTGCTCGATCCGGCATACTAGATCGCGTACTTTCAATCCCCTGCGCACTAAATCAAGCATCAGGTAAATGACGACCTGTCCCGGCCCGTGATAGGTGATCTGACCGCCGCGGTCGATATTGACGAGCGGGATGCCGTTATCGAATAGCAAGTGTTCGGGCAGACCGGCTTGGCCCAGCGTGTAGACGGGAGGGTGCTCGCAGACCCAGAGTTCGTCGGGCGTTTCGGTTGTGCGGCCGGCGGTAAAGTCGAGCATGGCTTGCCAGGTCGGCTCGTAATCAACCCGCCCGAGCTGACGGATATGCAACGGTGGCTTCATAGGACAACCTTGACCATGGGGTGCCCGGAAAGTTCTCGATAGAGCGCATCGAGTTGCGGCTTCGAAGTTGCGTTGACGGTACAGGTCAGGCTCAGATATTTGCCTGTGCTCGACGCCCGCATCTCCATCGTCGCACCGTCGAAGTCCGGCGCATGACGCAGGATGACTTCAAGCACGGTTTGCGCCAAAGGCTGGTCGGCCAGACCCATGATCTTGAGCGGGAAAGCACAGGGAAATTCGAGCAGCGTTTCTTGCGGCGTCATTTCATGGCGATCAGGCACGGCGCATCACCTCGTCGCGAAAGGTGCAATACCAGGCGTACATCGTCTTGCCGATCGGGCCGGGCTTGCCATCGCCGACAGGGTGGCCGTCGAGTGTCGTGATCGGGAGCACTTCCTTGGTCGACGACGTCATCCAGATTTCGTCCGCGGATCGCAATTCGGCCTCGGCCACTGGCCGCACTTCGTGCGCCGCATTGTGTTGTGCCGCCAGTTCAAGCACCACGTCACAGGTAATTCCGGGCAGGATGCGATGATCCTTCGGTGGTGTCGAGATAACCCCGTTCTTGACCACAAAGATGTTCGATGCTGCCCCTTCGGTGAGGTACCCTTCGCGCAACATGATTGTCTCGACACAACCCGCGTCAACCGCCAGCTGCCGCGCCAGCACATTGGGCAGTAAGGAAACCGTCTTGAAATCGCAGCGTCCCCAACGGATGTCAGGTGCGGTGATTGCCGCGATGCCAGTCTCGCGTTGTGCAGGGGATGGATTGACCATTGGCGCGGTAAAGACAAACACCGTCGGCGGCACGTCTTTCGGAAACGCCTGATCGCGCTTGCTGTCCGCGCCCCGAGTCACCTGAATATAGACAGCCTGATCTTCAAACTCGGCCTGGTCGATGATATGCCGGACGATGTCATGCCATTCGTCGATGCTGTGCGGATTCGGCAGGCGGATGCCGTCAAGCGTGGTTTGCAGGCGACGCAGATGCTCGTCCATGCGGAACGGGCGATGAGAATACACCGGGATGACCTCGTAACCGCCGTCGCCGAACAGGAAACCGCGATCAAGCGGCGAAATCCTGGCCTCGGCCAACGGCAGGTATTGTCCGTTGAGGTAAGCCGTCATGTTGACTCCCCTGCTTTCGATGAGTTGCGCCTCAATTATTTGAACCAGAGGCGAATAGAGTCGATAAGGCGCCCGATGGGGCCCGCGACCGATACCGTTTCGACAGCGACCGCCGGATACTCTCCATAGGGCTTGCCGTCGAGGCTGACTTTCATGGTCGCGACCACTTGTCCCTTGGTTACCGGCGCCAGCAGGGGTTGTTGCGATACCAGCTCGACAGACATCCGCGAAGCGAATCCCTTGGGTACGGCGAGAACGAAATCGTTCAGGAAGCCGGCCTTGACCGTGCTATCCGACCCCTTCCAGACCTTGAGGCTGGATACCGGCTGATTGGCGTCATAAAGCTTGACGGCATCATAGAACTGGAAACCGTAGTTGAGCAGCTTGAGCGATTCCTGAGCGCGCATGCCGTCCGATGCCGTTCCGAGCACGATCGCCAGCAAACGGCGCGGTCCGCGTTTCGCCGAGGAAATCAGGCAATAGCCCGCCCCATCGGTGTGCCCGGTTTTGACGCCGTCAACCGTGGGGTCGAGCCAGAGCAAACGGTTACGATTGGGCTGCGTGATGTTGTTGTAGCGAAATTCCTTGATCGAATAGTACTTCGCATAATCTTCCGGAAAATCGCGGATCAACGCCGTGGTCAGCGTCGCGAGGTCACGTGCGGTCGTGTAGTGCTGCTCGTCAGGCATGCCGGTTGCATTACGATACTGCGTCGTCTTCATGCCGAGCCTTTGCGCCTCGCGGTTCATCATCTGCGCGAAATTGTCCTCGCTGCCAGCGATCACTTCCGCCAGGGCGACGCAAGCGTCGTTGCCGGACTGTACGATCATGCCCTTGATCAGATCCTCGACCTTGACCTGGGTCCCGACGCGGATAAACATGCGCGAGCCGGACGTCCTCCAAGCTTTTTCCGACACCGGCACCGTCTGGTCGAGTTTGATCACCCCCTGCTTGAGCGCGGCAAAGGTCAAGTAAGCGGTCATCAGCTTGGTCAGCGATGCCGGCTCAAGCCGCTCGTCTGCGGCCTGCGAGGCTAAATCTTGCCCGGAAGCGAATTCAACGAGCAACCAGGATTTTGCCGCCAAGGCTGGCGGCGTTGGCATCTGCTGAGCGGACGATAGCCCGGGAATAAACAGGAAGGCGAGGCAGACGAGGAAATACGATCTGATCTTGGACATGAAAACAACCGTGACTTTGGTCAAACCACGATTATATCAAGCCGCTTCCTCGCGCTTTCCCGCGAACCTGTTAGTTTTTGTAACAACCGGAGCATTTTGCACCTAGATCGTGCCCCGGTCGTTAATCTCATCCGCGATCAGTCGGACGCCGGTCGAAATGTTTTTCCATGCGCTCCATTCTCTTCTGGAAAAACAAACGGACCGTTTCCTTCTGATCCGCATTTAACACGTCGTATACCGCCAGCAAGCGATCGCGATGATCTTCGCGCAGCTTCTGTCCTTCAGCCTTGAATTCATCCATTCGTTTGGTGACAGCACGCATATCGGCCCCAGGCTGTGACAACATGGCACGAATTTCTTCGTTGTGTTTCTTGAAGCGGTCGCGCATTGCCTGCCGGTTTTCCTCGATTGATTTTTGGGCGTGCTGCCAAAGCGCTTCCTGCTTGGCGTTGAGTTTCAATTCGTCATGGAGGCGCGCCATCGCTTTCGCCTCTCGATCCTGGTGTTTCTGGATCATTTCGGGCGGCGGGGCATCAGGCGTATCACCGCGGGGAGGGGCGGCATGGACGCTGGCTGCCAGCCCAAATGAAACAGCACTCGCGGCGAGAAAGAGGGGAAGCGAAAATTTTGTTTTCATTGAAAACTCCTTCGAGATGAGATGGGTTGAACCGTCATCAGTCGCCGTTCTGCGACCTCGTTTGACGACGCCATCTTCCGTCCTCCCGCATTGCAAACGATTTCAAGGCCGAATCAGTTGGTTTCAAATTGTTTCTACTGCCGACACGCTGGTCAGTACATGCATAAAATGCCCATATACCGATCCGGACATTTTCCAGTGCTTCATGGTCATGAAAAAAATTCTTCTCGTCGATGACGACCCCGAATTGCGGCAGTTGCTCTCCACTTACCTTGCCCGACATGGTTTCGATACCCTGTTGCTTCCCGATACGCGCCAACTCGATACCTACCTTGAGCGCTACCAGCCCCACCTTGTCGTGCTCGACCTGATGCTGCCTGGAGAGGATGGTCTTTCCGCTTGCCGGCGACTGCGCGCGCGCGGCGAGACGCGCCCGATCATCATGCTCACGGCACGCGACGACACGGTGGATCGCGTCATCGGTCTGGAAATGGGTGCCGACGATTACGTCGGCAAGCCCTTTGATCCCCGGGAACTGGTTGCCCGGATCGAAGCTGTGCTTCGCCGAGGGATCGCTCCGGCAGCAGCGCCCGATCCGCAAGCCGGCGAATACTGTTTTGGGGACTGGCGCCTGGATCGGGGCACCCGCCGCCTTTTCTGCAAGCACGAAGAAACAACGCTGACCAGTGGTGAATTCGCTCTGCTCAACACGCTGATCGCACACGCTAACCGACCAATGAAGCGTGAGCGCCTGATTGAGCTGACTCGCGGCGATGAGAGCGAATCCTTCGACCGAGCCATCGATGTCCAGATTCACCGCTTGCGCCGGCTCATTGAAACCGATCCGACGCATCCGCGTTACTTGCAAACCGTCTGGGGCATCGGCTACGTTTTTGTTCCGGACGGCGAGAGTAACGCTGAAAAGACTGCGGGAGACGGGGCATGAGACTGATTCCGTCCTCGCTTGCTGCGCGCACTGTTCTGCTTGTCGTCGCTGTGATTGCCGTTGCCGAAATGGCGACTTTTGCCCTGTTTTTCCAGAACCGGAAAGCCACGCATTTCGAGCAAATTCTTCGCTTTACCATCGGGCAGGTCCATCTGCTGCAGAACGTATTGCCAGGATTGGACGAAGAAGCCCGAAACGGTCTGGAAACCGTCGAAATTGGGGAGCCTGGATTTCAGTTACGGCCGGACAATCAATTCGTGCCAGCGCATGAACCGGAATTCGGTTTTGCCCGGCGGCTGTCTGACGAGCTTCGTCTCCGTCTCGGCGAAACCATTGAACTTCGCCACACCGGACAAGGGCGGCGCGATGGTTTATGGATCGGGTTCATGGCCGGCGGCGAACGCTGGTGGTTGATCCTGCCGCCGCCGCGTTTCGCGCCCCAGGGGCTTCCTCGCGATCTCTGGTGGTGGTTAGTGTCGGCCCTGGCTTTGTTGTTGCTGATCGCCGGCTTTTTCGTTCGCGGCATCGTCAGGCCGCTGGCACGACTTGGCGATGCGGTTGCCGCCACGGGTGCTGGCAGCGCCAGCACGGTCATCCCGGAAGGCCCGAGCGAGGTTCGGCTTCTCGCCGAGCGGCACAACACCATGGTCGGGCAACTTGCCAAAGCCGATGCCGATCGACGGGAAATGCTGGCCGGGCTGACCCATGATCTGCGCGCCCCCCTGGCCCGTTTGCGCGTTCGCCTGGCTTTGCTCGATAACGATAGCGAACGCAATGGACTGACCCGCGACGCCGATGATATGGAACGTATCGTCGGGCAATGCCTGGATTTCCTGCGCAGTGAAGATGGCAGTCAATATCCTGCCGTTCCTATGCTGGTCGCCGATGCCATCAGCGACATGGTGTCACGACAGCGCGAACTTGGTCGCCCGGTCATCATGACGGTCGGCGAGGCAGCCGGTCAGGCCCAAGTCGCCATTGCGCCGGATGGCTTGCGCCGCATTCTCGATAACCTGATCGACAATGCGCTGCAGCATGGCGAACCTCCGGTCGAAATCGCGCTTGATGTCGACGATGGCGAAAGGCTCGTTCTGCGCGTTCGCGATCACGGCCCCGGCATTCCCGCTGAGCGGCGCGCACATGCGCTAGAAGCATTCGCTCAGATTGCTCCGGAACGCCGTACCGGCGGCAATTGCGGGCTCGGTCTGGCCATCGTGCGCCGCATTGTGTCCGGTTGCGACGGGCAGGTCATTCTCGCCGACGCGAGCGGCGGTGGCCTCGAAGTCATCGTGGCGTTGCCGATCGTGAGCGGAACCGATAGAAATCTGGTTTAATAATCTCAAATCAGTTACCGGGGGGCGCCATGAGCAACAAGCACCTGCATCTCTTACAGGCTATCTACCACGACCCACCGAGTGCCAATATCCATTGGCGCGAAATCGAATCCTTGCTGATCCATCTCGGCGCCAGCATCGAGTCGGCGCACGGCGCTCGCTTCCGGGTCGTGCTCAACAAGGTCGAGGTTTTTCTGCATCATCCGCATAACAGTTCAACTTGCCCCAAGCAGGAAATCAAGCAGATTCGTGAATTCCTTGCCCATGCCGGCGTGACGCTCTCCAGTTATGAAGGTCGTTAATGCCGCCAGCGGGTCACGGCTCGCGCGTGCGCCGGTGATGCCACCAAGCGCACAATGCACCGGACAGTAACAGGCTGGCCATGCCGGAAGACAATGTGAACGTCGTTCCCCACAGCATTGGTGCCAGCAGGCCCGCAGCGGCACCATTCATGCACGATTGCAGAAACATCTGACAGGAGGACGCCAGCCCGCGCTGCGCCGGAAAGGGGTCGAGCGTCAGCAGGTTGAGGCTGGGCATCGCTAAAGACATGCCGAAGGTATAGACGAGAATCGGCAATACGCTCCACGGCAATCCCGGCGGCAGCGTTCCGCTGATGGCCAGATTGAGCGCTGCTGCCGCCGCCATGACCAGATAACCGCGCACGATGGTTTGGCGCACGGATATTTTTCCGGCCAGCCGCCCCGACAACCAGGAGCCGCAGACCAGCCCGATCATTGCCGGACCAAACAGCCAAAGGAAGCCAGTTTCGGCGATTTCCAGATGGCGCATCAGAAAAACCGGTGCCGACATGATGTAAATGAAGAAACCGGCAAAATTGAAAGCAAGGGCGCCGCAAGCGGACAGAAATAGCGGTGAAGTGAGCACTTTCCAGTAATTCTTGGCTAAATAGCCCGGGTGCAGGGTTTGCCGATGCGCTACCGGCAGTGTTTCCGGCAACAGGCGCCAGCAAGCGAAAAACAGTGCCGCCGTCATCAGCACGAGAAAGACAAAAACCGACCGCCAGCCAAACCAGACTTGCAGATATCCGCCAAGCAGCGGAGCAACGGTCGGCGCGACTGCAAACATCATCGTGATCTGAGACATCAGGCGTTGCGCGGCGACGCCGTCGAATAAGTCGCGGACGATCGCCCGACTGATAACGACACCAGCCCCCGCCGACGCGCCCTGCAAAGCCCGCAACAGCCACAGGTGCTCGATGCGCGTGGCGAAAATGCAGCCTGCCGACGCCAAGCCGAAAACGCCGAGGCTGACGAGAATCACCCGTCGCCGGCCGTAAGCATCCGAAATCGCTCCATGCCAGAGCGACATGACAGCAAAGGGGATCAGGTAAGCGGTCAGCGTTTGCTGCACCTCAATCGACGAAGCCTGCAATGACAGCGCTATGTCTTGAAATGAGGGCAGATAGGTGTCGATCGAAAACGGACCGAGCGCGGCCAGCGCCGCGAGCACAAAGACGATACCCGGTGGCGGTGAAGCTTCGGTGGACTCTTCGTTCAAATCAATCTCTGGCAAAACGTCGAAACTGAATCGCTTCGGCGACATGGGCTGTGGCGATGGATTCATTTCCTGCCAGATCGGCAATGCTGCGCGCCACCTTGAGCACGCGGTGATAGGCGCGTGCCGACAGGTTGAGGCGAATCAGTGCTTGTTTAAGCAGGGCTTCTCCACCGGCTTCAGGCTGGCAATAGCGGTCGATTTCCCGTGTCGTCAAATGGGCATTCGGCTTGCCCTGCCTCGCCTGCTGACGAGCACGGGCAGCGATTACGCGCATCCGCACCGTTGCCGACGATTCCCCATCCGGGGCTCTCTGCAATGCTTCGGCTGGCAAGGGCGGGACTTCGATCTGCAAGTCGATCCGGTCGAGTAACGGCCCGGAAAGTTTGCCCCGGTAACGCGCTACCTGATCCGGCGTGCATCGGCACCTTCCTGTCGCTGCGCCATGGTGACCGCAGGGGCACGGATTCATCGCTGCAACCAACTGGAATTGCGCGGGAAATTCACTTTGGTGGGCCGCCCGCGAAATATGAATGCGACCGCTTTCGAGCGGTTCGCGCAAGGCTTCGAGGACCCGCCGATCGAATTCGGGCAGTTCGTCGAGAAAAAGGACGCCCTGATGGGCAAGAGATATTTCGCCGGGGCGAGGCACGCTGCCGCCGCCGACCAGAGCGGCCGAGGAGGATGTGTGGTGGGGCGAACGGTACGGATGGCGTCCAAATTTTTCTGGACAGAATTGACCCGCTAGCGAAAGGACGGCCGCCGACTCCAAGGCTGCCTCCTGTGTCATTGGGGGCAACAAACCAGGCAAGCGCGAGGCCAGCATCGATTTGCCGGTTCCTGGGGGGCCGGAGAACAGGATCGAATGCTTGCCAGCGGCAGCAACTTCGAGCGCTCGTTTGGCCTGGGCCTGTCCGCGTACCTCGGCGAGATCGGGATAGCCGATACCAATGTCGTCATTGCATTCGCTAGTGAGACATTCGGAGAGCAATGTTTTTCCGCACAGGTGGGCGCAGACTTCCAGCAAGCTCTCCGCGCCTAGAATGCGTTTGCCCCTTGCCAGTGCGGCTTCGCTCGCGCTTTGTCGAGGCAGCACGAACGCCCGCCCGGTCTCGCCAGCAGCGAGAACCATGGCTAGCGCCCCGCGAATCGGGCGCAGGGCGCCCGAAAGCGATAGCTCTCCGGCGAATTCATAATCCTGCAGTGACTGAAGGGGGATTTGTCCGGAAGCGGCAAGAATGCCGAGGGCGATCGGCAAATCGAAACGGCCGGACTCCTTAGGCAAATCGGCCGGGGCGAGGTTGACGGTGATTCTCTTGGCGGGAAACTCGAAGCCGGAATTCTGCAGCGCTGCGCGCACCCGGTCGCGTGCTTCTTTGACTTCGGTATCAGGAAGGCCAACCAAGGTAACGCTGGGCAATCCCCCGGTCAGATGGACCTCGACGGCCACCTCTCGCGCGCAAATTCCGTCCAGGCTGCGGCTATGTACGATAGCAAGTGGCATGGGCGAAAAATCTCAAGACGTCAACGGCACCGATGCCACCGTCCGCTTAGTCTTTTTCGTCTAGCGGTTTCTCAAGGCGGGCAACTCGTTCCTCAAGCGCTTTGAGCATTTCCCGGGTACGTTGTAGCACCTGTGTTTGGACATCGAACTCTTCACGGGTTACCAAGTCGAGCCGGGAAAAGAAGCCGGTAAGCACAGCGCGCACATTCTTCTCGATATCACCCACGGGACTGGCAGCGATCAGGTGGCTAAGTCGGTTACCGAGATCTTCAATCGCTTTGGGATCGAGCATGACGTTATCTTTCTTTGCTGGATAAATTGTGGTTCAAGTCTAGCACAGCGTCACATGCACAAAGCTGGCACAAGCTTGGTGCGCCCCCGAATTTTCACGCTCCCGGGATGTGCATCACGCTCCGCGCAGCTTGATATGCGCATCGCAACCTATTGATATACAAGGTTGTTTTAATCTGGCACGCCATGTGCTAAGGCAAGGGTGTGAATTTTCTCAATCACAACACAATTTTTGACTCAGGAGTCCGTAATGAAAAAAATCGTTCTCGCCACTCTTCTGGCTTCCGCCTTCGCCGCGCCGGCCATGGCTCAGTCTGCCGCGCCGGCTACCGAAGTCAGCCCGCACAGCTTGACCGGTAATCTGGGCCTGTTCTCCAGCTATCGTTTCCGTGGCATTGACCAGACGTACGGTAAACCGGCCCTCCAAGGCGGTTTTGATTATGCCCATTCCAGCGGCTTGTATCTCGGCAACTGGAACTCCAATGTCAGCTCGGGCGCCGGATTTCCAGACGGCAACCTGGAAATGGATTTCTACGGCGGCTACAAGTTCTCTCTCGGCGAGGTCGGGCTCGATGTCGGCGGCATCCTTTATTACTATCCGGGTTCAGAAGGCCGTGGCTTGGGAACCAAAGCCGATAAAGGCGCTGTGACGAACAAAGAAATCTATCTCGGTGCTTCCTGGAAATTCCTTTCCGCCAAATATTCGTACAGCATCGACGATTACTTCTCGCTCCGCGGCGTCGACTCCACTGGTGCCAGTACCGGAAAATCGACCAAGGGGACCAGCTATTTTGAAGTCAACGCCAACTATGACCTGGGCGACGGTTGGGGCATCAATGGCCATATCGGTACCCTGAACATGAAGCGCGTGCATAACGGCGATTACACCGACTGGAAGGTTGGCGTAACCAAGGATATCCAGGGGTGGGTTGTCGGTCTCTCGTACATCGACACGAACGCTGCCGGAAAATGCTCTGGCGCCTCATCGTATCAACCCTATTGCTTTGCCAAATCCATCCAGGATGACAACGGTACTCTCGACCTGAGCAGCAGCACCAAGGACGCTGGTCGTGGCATCGCTGTTCTCTCGGTGAGCAAATCGTTCTAATTCTTCCGAAAGGCGGTGTGCCGCCTTTCAGAACTGGAGTCCATCATGAAAATGGTTACTGCAATCATCAAGCCCTTCAAGCTTGACGAAGTGCGTGAAGCGCTGTCCGCCATCGGCGTTCAGGGCATCACTGTTACGGAAGTCAAAGGCTTCGGCCGCCAGAAGGGGCACACCGAACTCTATCGCGGCGCTGAATACGTCGTTGATTTTCTGCCCAAGGTCAAGGTCGAAGCCGCCATTGAAGACTCGATTCTCGATCAGGTCATCGAGGCCATTGAAAAGTCGGCAGGCACCGGAAAAATCGGCGATGGAAAGATTTTTGTCGTCGATCTCGAACAAGTTATCCGTATCCGCACCGGCGAGACCGGTGAGGCTGCCTTGTGAGGAGCAAATCATGAAACGTCATTTTGCGATTCCCGCCCTGTTCGGACTGCTGGGTTCCGGCCTCAGTACCCTGACCTGGGCCCAAGAAAAAGCTGCCGAAGCCGCTTCGACCGCTGTCGCCGCCGTCGCGGCGGTGGCTCCCGCGGCACCTGCAGTACTGAGCAAGGCCGACAACGCTTGGATCATGGTCTGCGCAGCGCTGGTCATCCTGATGTCGATCCCCGGTCTGGCATTGTTCTACGGCGGCCTCGTCCGTTCTAAGAACATGTTGTCCGTGCTGATGCAGGTTTTTGTCACTTTCTCACTGATCAGCGTGCTGTGGGTCGTCTACGGCTATTCGGTTGCCTTCACCGAAGGCGGTGCTTTCTTCGGCACGCTCGACAAACTGTTCCTGAGCGGGGTAACACCGGATTCTCTCGGTGCTACGTTCAGCAAGGGCGTCAGCATTTCCGAACTGACCTTCGTCGTCTTCCAGGGCGCTTTCGCGGCCATTACCTGCGGCCTGATCGTCGGCGCCTTCGCCGAACGTGCGAAGTTCTCGGCGATCCTGGTTTTCATGGTCATCTGGTTTACCTTCGCTTACCTGCCGATGGCGCACATGGTCTGGTATTGGGCGGGTCCGGATGCTTACACCGACGCTGCCGCGGCTGAGGCCGCCGGTGCAACGGCAGGCTTCCTGTTCCAGAAGGGCGCGCTCGACTTCGCCGGCGGTACGGTAGTGCATATCAACGCCGCCATGGCCGGTCTGGTTGGTGCTTACGTGATCGGCAAGCGTATCGGGTATGGTCGTGAATCGATGGCGCCGCATAGCCTGACCTTCACCATGATCGGCGCCTCGCTGCTCTGGTTCGGCTGGTTCGGTTTCAATGCCGGTTCCGCCCTCGAAGCCAGCGGCGGTTCGGCACTGGCGATGGTTAACACCTGGGTCGCCACGGCCGCGGCAACGATGTCCTGGATGCTGGCTGAATGGATGTTCAAGGGTAAGCCCTCCATGCTGGGAGCTGCTTCCGGTGCCGTTGCGGGTTTGGTGGCCATCACGCCAGCAGCCGGCTTCGTCGGCATCGTCGGCGCCATCGTCATCGGCCTGGCCGCAGGTGTAGTCTGCCTGTGGGGTGTCAATGGCCTCAAGCGTATGCTTGGCGCAGACGATTCCCTCGACGTATTCGGCGTGCATGGCATTGGCGGCATCCTCGGCTCGATCCTGACCGGTGTTTTTGCTGCACCGTCCCTCGGCGGTACCGGCGTCTATGACTACGTGGCCAACGCTGTCGGAGAATACGACATGGGTGCTCAGATCATGAGCCAGTTGTGGGGTGTAGGGACGGCGGTCGTCTGGTCCAGTCTTGTCGCGCTGATTGCCTACAAACTGGTTGATATCGTGATTGGCCTCCGTGTGCCGGAAGAAGAGGAACGCGAAGGTCTCGACATTACCTCACACGGCGAGTCCGCTTACCACATGTAACAAAGTTTCCTCCAGAAGCACCCCCTCGGGCGCCCCAGTGGCGCCCTTTTTTTATGGAGTGGCTATTCTTGACGGTACCGTTGTATATTCATCTCAGAACTTCTGAAATCAGGCGTTGAGAGGATTTGATCTCTGGTCGGGCGGCCTGTCTTTCGGCAAAAGACGTGCCTCGAAACAGGCCACCATAGTTTCAAGCGCTCGTCGAGATCAGCGTCGAAAGCATTGTTGATACGTCTCCCGTAGAATCTGGAGCGCCGTATGCGCGCACCAAAGCCATGATTTGCCGGAAAATCCTGTCGTTTGTTCCGTCGGCGGTTGAATTTTGGCTTGGTGATGCCGTAGTGGAGGCCGATGAGGTTGATTGGTCGTAAGCCATTGCTTCCTGGAAACTAACCTTGCCGTCGCCATCCGTGTCGGCTTCGTCGAAATTTTCGACGATCTTGTTCAATAAGCTGGCTCGAGCCGAGTCGGAATTCCCGATTTCGGACAGTTGTTCGGTCAGTTCGTCCTCTGTAAAGCCGTCATCGTTTTGCGGCGGTGGAGGCGGCGGCATTCCGCCTTGCACTCGCATTTGGTTGAACTGATCGTCGAGCGAATTAGCGAGCGTCTGCAGGCCGGAGGTCATTTCGCTTTGCGTGACCTTGCCGTCTGCATCGCTATCGAGTTGGCTGAAGATTTCGCTCGCGCTGGCAAGCGAACCTGTACTCGACGACATGCCCGACAAGGCTGTTTCGAAATCACTTTGCTCGATATAGCCCTTGTTGGACGTATCCAGTTTCGAAAACAATCCGGCTGCCATCTGTTCCGCCGATGGACGTTGCGGACGTTGCGTTCCGGATGCGTTTAGGTAGTTCATCGATGTGCCATAACTGCTCGTGCTGGTGATTGAACTCATGATCGACTCCTTGTGCTTGAAAAATGGACTGGCACATGCCAGCCTTGTCCTTTGCTTGCAAGATATCGACCAGAAAGCAGTGATTTGCAGGCTTTTTGACGTAAATTCGGGTAAATTCCCGTTAAGAGTACGGGACCGAGTAACGATTTTTCAGGTTGCTTTGGCGATACTGGCAATCTCAACTCACCGGAGTTGATCTTTTGTCCTCGGCGGCAAACATGGGAAGGTAAAAATGGGCCGATAAATCAATCGCTTGGCGATTTGTTGCCGGAAAAGCGGCAAGAATCGTTCTGCTGATGTAAATCTGCGTAAAGCGTGAACCTTAGGTTTTCAGAACCCTTATCATCGCGCCATGTCCGGAATGTCCGCTCCCTCTATTGAAAGTGCCCGCGTCCTGCTGGTTGACGACGATGAGGAACTGGTCGCGCTTCTTCAGGCATATTTGGAGAACGACGGCTTCCGGGTTCTGGTCGCGTACGACGGTGAGAGCGCCGTGCAATCAGTAATACTTGATCAACCGGATATTGCGATCATTGATGTCATGATGCCAGGCTACAGCGGAATCGAAGCTTTGCGCCGGATACGTACACGCAGCAACATGCCGGTATTAATGCTAACCGGGCGGGGTGACGAGGAGAGCCGCATTCTGGGCCTTGAACTTGGCGCCGACGATTATGTCGCCAAACCCTGCCCCCCCCGGGAATTGAGTGCGCGACTGCGGGCGATATTGCGGCGAACCATGCTGTCGGAGGGGGAGCGAACCGGTGCTGCGGAAGTCGTGCAGTCCGGAAAGTTGGCGCTATTTTCGCGGCAACGCAGAATTTCTTGGGAAGGCCAGGATCTGGTGTTAACAAATGCCGAATACAATCTTCTGGAAATGTTGATTCTGCAAGCGGGCAAGGTCGTCAATAAAAGTGTGCTTTCCGAACAAGGGCTCGGTCGGGCGTATCATCGTTATGATCGCAGCGTTGACGTTCATTTGAGTAGCGTTCGTCGGAAGCTGCCGCCACTTGCCGACGGCCGTCCTCGTATCCAGGCGGTGTTACGCAAAGGGTATCAATTGGTCACTGAATAGCGAACGCCATGTCGGATCGAGCTCCTGGTCGGCTGTTCTGGAAATTTCTGATTTTCTTCTTTCTCGCGCAAACAACCGCAGTGCTCGGGATCGGGCTCGCGATCTGGGCGGCCGCGCCAGATCCATTCCATCGACCGCCGCCGCCAATCACCGAAGGGCACGTTTTTCATCCCGGCAGACCAGCGTTGGGCGCTACGGTACATCAACCTCCCCCTGCATTTTCACCCCCTCCTCCTCCTGAAGCGCCATTGCCCTTGGTGCATCTTTTGACCGGTGCGGTCGTCAGCCTGGTGTTCGCTGCACTGCTTGCGGCATACGTGTCACTTCCCGTACGAAGGTTGCGCCAAGCGCTGCAAGCCGCTGCCGAGGGGCAATTCGTACTGAACCTGTCGGCCTCAATGGGCGATAGACGCGACGAACTCGCTGATCTGGGGCAGGATTTCGATCGCATGGCACAACATCTGGCCAGATTGATGGAAGGTCAACGCAGGTTGTTGCATGACGTTTCTCATGAATTGAGATCTCCACTAACACGGCTGAATGCCGTTGTCGATTTGGCAAGGCAAAAGCCGGAGCGAGCAGAAGAGTTCCTGGGGTTGGTGGAGAGAGAAACTGAAAAAATGGACCGGCTTCTCGAAGAACTGTTGACGCTGTCCCGGCTCGAATCGGGGATGGTGGCGTACGGAAAAGAATGTGTAGACCTGGCCGAGTTGCTCCAGGATGTGATTGCTGATACGAGGTTGGAGGCAGAGCTGGCGGATTGTCAGGTCGAATTGAAGGTGGACGGTGGCGCGGAGGTTCGCGGTAATCCCGAAATGCTGCACCGGATGTTCGATAATCTTTTGCGTAACGCGCTGATACATGCGGCTATTGGCAAAAAAGTCTGGATTACGCTTTCATCAGCAAATGATACGGCTTGTATTCGTGTTGAGGATGCCGGGCCAGGTGTCCCAGTTTCCGAGGTCGAAAAGTTGTTTGTTCCCTTTTATCGAGGCTCGCAAACGCATACGCTAACCAGAAAGGGGTACGGGTTGGGTTTGGCGATCGTCCGGCAAATTGTCGATAACCATCGTGGAACGATCCGCGCCACCAATCGGTCTGAGGGCGGATTCTGCGTGATCGTTACCTTGCCATGCTGCTTGGAAGCTAAAGCACCTGATTGACCAGTCGGTCGGCGCGGAAACGCGCCAGGCGCCGGATCAGTCTTTGAACCCGAGGTGGGTAACTATCGACGGAATCAAGTTCGGAATGGCTGCTCAGGTGGCGGGTGTGCGCCAGGATGCGTCCAAGTTCGGCCTGGTGTTGCGCCAGCAACAGCTTCGCCGGATCGTGGATGAGCAGACCATTTTCAAGGTCAAGGCGCCAGGCGCGGGGGTTGAAGTTATTGCCGGTGAGCAGCGCGTAATCGTCGTCGACCAGCAAGCCTTTCAGATGAAAAGTATTGCTCTCGTGACGCCAAAGATGGATATCGAGATTTCCAGCGTCAATTGCCTCCCTTCGCGTCTTGCAAAACCGTCGCAGATTGGCCTCATAAAGGTAAGGCAAGGCACCGATGGCTTTGAAGGGTTCGTCAGGCGGAATGTAGAAATCGTTGGCGGTTTTGTCGCCAAGCACGATCGTGACGTGGCAACCGGCCTTGATTCGAGAGTCGAGCGCTCGGCTGAGCGGCCCCGGCAGATTAAAATACGGGGTGAAAACGATGATCCGTTTGCGAGCCTGCTGGATCAATTGCAGGATTGCCGTGTTCAATGGGTTGGCGCGAATACCGAGTCCGGCTAGCGGCGTGATGCCGACCTCGCCCGGGCGAAGGTCACCGTCCTCAAAGTGATAGCGGCTGCCGGCCAGCAGACGGCGGAACGAGACGATCTGGTTGCGGATCGACGCGGTTTTGGGGACGCTGCCGCAATCCAGGGCATGTACGGCCGGATTGTCACGAATGGTTTTGGTCAGGAAATTGGCCATACAATCCGCCAAGGCCGCGCTACGGATCAGATGGTAGCGATCCAGGCGATAGCGATCATGGCGGTGTAGATAGACGTCGTTGAGGCTGGCGCCGCTGTAAAGCACACAATCGTCGATCACAAATCCTTTGAGATGCAGTACTCCCATGAATTCGCGTCGCTGTACGGGCACGCCATAGACTGTGACGCCCGCCCCAAGTCGTTCAGCCATCTGCCGGTAAAGGGCAGCGTTACCTTCCGAGCGCGCCTTGCCAATCAGTCCGCGTTGGGCGCGATGCCAATCGACGAAGACGCCAATTTCGAGTTGCGGCTGGGCTTGTTTAGCAGCGTACAAAGCCGATAGAACTTCTCTGCCCGCGTCGTCGTCCTGCAGGTAGAGGGCCGCGATGAGGATGCGTGATCGGGCTCCGGCAATTAGCTCAAGGAGCTTCTCCCGGAAATCGCTTGGGGCGTTCAGCACGGAGATGTCTGATGCCGCAATCGGTATCGACGGTAAATCGCCTAGAAGCTGTAATGGCGAGCGCAAACTTCGCCAGACTCTGGCTAGGCGAGAAGGTTTGGGTTTGGGTTTCGGATTAAGGATTTGATCCACTCGGAGATTATACCGATCCATGCTCCATTACGAAGAGTCCATGGCATCTTCGGAAAAGAATCTGTGCAGCTAAAGTTTGTGTCGATATTTGGCCAGGATTACAAAATGAAACAAGAAACTTTTTGAGTGTTTAGCACTCTCAGGTTGCGAGTGCTAGAATTAACTCAGAGTTTTTTGTAAGGAGGTGAAAAACCACATGACGCATGCTTTGACTTTTCCGACAGTCTCTGCGGTAGGCAATATTGAAGCCTATATTCAGGCGGCCAAACAATTCCCAATCTTGACCGAGGAGGAAGAGTTTCAGCTGGCAACGCGGTTCCGGGAGGAGGAAGATCTTGATGCAGCGCGCCAACTGGTTCTTTCTCATCTGCGGCTGGTGGTCTCTATTGCCCGAGGTTATCTCGGGTACGGTTTGCCGCATGCCGACCTGATCCAGGAAGGTAATATTGGCCTGATGAAGGCGGTCAAGCGGTTCGATCCGGCGCGCGGTGTGCGTCTGGTGTCTTTTGCGATCCACTGGATCAAGGCGGAGATTCACGAGTACGTGCTGAAGAATTGGCGCATGGTCAAGCTGGCCACGACCAAGGCGCAGCGCAAACTCTTCTTCAACCTGCGCAGCATGAAATCCGGCAGCGAGGCGCTGACCTCGGCACAGATCGCTGATATGGCGCATCAACTGAACGTGAAGCCAGAAGAAGTGATCGAGATGGAAACCCGTCTTTCCGGGCACGATCTGGCGTTGGAGGGTGGAAGCGAGGATGAGGATGCATTCACGCCGATCGCTTATCTTGAAGATAACCGCAGCGAACCGACGCGGGTGCTGGAGGCGCGTGCGCGGGATCATCTCGAAAGCGAAGGCTTGCAGGCCGCACTTGGCAAGCTCGACGAGCGCAGCCGAAGGATCGTCGAAGCGCGCTGGTTAAGCGACGATCCTGCTACTTTGCACGATCTTGCCGCCGAATTCAGCGTTTCGGCCGAGCGTGTCCGGCAGATCGAAGCCAAAGCAATGCAAAAGATGCGCTCCAGCTTGGTGGCGATGGCTTGAGCTTCGTCGTTACTGTGCAGAAGAGCCGTCCGCAAAACCGGGCGGCTTTTTTTACGCCTGTGCGCTCCAGTTTCCTCTTACAAACCGAGCAGACTGGAATGCACTTTGACGACGACTTTGCGGAACGTTTTTCGGTCATTGATCTCGACGCAAGGCCGATGTAACTCGCCGGGCAGGAAAACGGCATACGCTCCAGGGACGAGATCCATGAAAAACTCATTGGCCGGAGAAGGATAAAAAGCGATGTCGCGTTCCGGAAATAATTCTTCGGACGGGACAAGTCCAGCTTGTGGCAGGGAAAAGCCGAAGCGTTCGCGACTCCCCACGGGAATCTGGATATCGGCGTAACTGTGATGCGCTTCCGCCGAGCATTCGTTGACCGAACGCGGGGTTGCGTCCTCGACCAGATAATACATCTGGTCGCCTTCTAGTTCGTAGCGGCCTGGGGCGATTTCGTGCAGATTAATCTCTTTCAATGCATCCAGGGCGCGCAGGATGGGGGCGGGCAGGATGTCTTTATGGCGGGCTAAATCCTCAATTCGGCCGATAATCATGGCAATTTCCGTTGTGTTGGGTAAATTTTGCGGATAAAACCACTTTCAAATCTGTTTTGAAAGGTCTGCAGCGTGGTCAAACGGTTCGATTAGCCAGCGCCGCCAGTAATTTATTGTGAATGTCGCCGAAACCGCCGTTGCTCATCACCAAGATCTGATCGCCACTTCGCGTGGCGGCAACGATTTTATGGATCAGGGTGTCGAGGTCGGCGGAGACAACGGCTTTCTCCCCGAGGGATGACAAGGCTTCCTTTGCATCCCAGCCAAGATTGGCTGAATAGCAAAAAACCCGATCGGCGTCAGCTAGGCTGGCAGGGAGCTGGGCTTTCATCACGCCCAGTTTCATCGTATTCGATCGTGGTTCGAGGACGGCAAGAATGCGTGGCGAATTCAGTTCGCCCCCGATTTTGCGTCGAAGTCCGGCTAAAGTGGTAGCAATTGCGGTTGGATGGTGGGCAAAATCATCATAAACGCTGACGCCGCTTTCGGTTCCTCGCAATTCCATCCGGCGTTTGACATTGTTAAAAGTGGCAAGGGCTTGCAACCCTTTTTCGAAGGGAACGCCCACATGTCGGGCAGCAAGCAAGGCGGCGACGGCGTTGGCCCGGTTGTGCTCGCCAGTTAGGGCCCAATTAGTACGGCCAATTTCTTCCATGCCTAGCCATAGGCGAAGGGAGCCATCGGTGTCATCGCCTTCGGCGTGCCATCCTTCGGTCGTATTGAAACGTTCGATCGGCGTCCAGCAGCCCTGTTCCAGAACCCGCTCCAGGCTTGCTTCACAAGCATTGCTGACGATAAGTCCGGCGTGCGGCAAGGTGCGCACCAGATGATGGAATTGCGTCTCGATGGCAGCTAGATCGGGAAAGATGTCGGCATGATCGAATTCAAGGTTATTCAAAATCAGCGTGCGCGGTTGGTAATGGACAAATTTTGAACGCTTGTCGCAAAAGGCGGTATCGTATTCGTCAGCCTCGATCACGAAAAAAGGGGAATCAGCGATTTCACCCGATATGCGTGCTGAAACGCCGAAATTCATCGGTACCCCGCCGATCAGAAAGCCCGGACTCAAGCCAGCTTCCTCTAAAATCCAGGCTAGCATCGAGGAAGTCGTTGTTTTGCCGTGCGTACCCGCCACAGCCAAGACCCAGCGCTTACGTAGCACGTTGTCGGCCAGCCATTGCGGGCCGGAAACATAAGGCAGGCCCCGATCCAGGATTTCCTCAAGTAGTGGGTTGCCGCGACTGATGGCATTGCCGATCACATAGTAATCGGGGTTCAGCTTGATTTGTGTAGCGTCGTACCCCTCGATGAGTTCGATGCCGGCAGCCTCGAGCTGTGTGCTCATTGGCGGATACACGCCTGCATCGCAGCCGGTAACACGATGACCGGACGCGCGGGCTAGCTGTGCAACGCCTCCCATGAAGGTGCCGCAAATTCCGAGGATATGGATATGCATGAAAATTTGTTCCGACGAGAAATGGGCGCGTACTGACTGCCGCCCGACAAGTCTGTATTCTATCCCCGTGCGTCAGAGACGTAATGACTGCGCGAGCGGGTTTTTGCTGATTCTGTTGTGTTTGCCGGAATTTTCTCGATTCAAGGAGGGGCTGTGATTTCACCACGTAACGGCAACAGCCAGCGAAACAATTTGGCCTGCAAGGATAATCAACGAAAGCGGCTGGCGATTGTTGCTGCCCGTTTTGTGGCCGAAGATGGAGTCGAAGATTTAAATTTGGCTAAGCGCAAAGCCGCGAATCAACTCGGATTGCCAGAAAGCGTGCAGTTGCCAGAAAATTCCGAAGTTGAAGAGGAGTTGCGCATCTATTTGCGCTTGTTCCGGGATGAGGAGCAAAACGAGCGAATCGGTTTTCTTCGCCGAAAAGCCCGCGAATTAATGGCGATTTTGCAGAAATTTAACCCCTACTTGACAGGGGCTGTGCTTGAAGGTACGGCTGGCCGCTTTGCCGAGATCGATATTCAGTTGTTTACCGATACGGCAAAAGATGTCGAGATATTTCTTCTTAACCAGAAAATCGATTTCGAACATAGCGTTCCACGCTCCGAGCGTGCTGAGGCTGTTCTGACGCTACATAACGAGGGGGTCGTTGCTAATTTGATCGTATACCCCTCGAAAGAAGAACGGATTGCGTTCAAGACGCGCAGCGGAAAAATTCGCCGCCGAATACAGCTGGGCGCTCTTGAGCGAATGCTTGAAACGGAATCTGCTGGAACACCATGATCCGTAGCAAGCAAGGCATCGCCGGTATTTTTTTCGCAATCTTGGTGCTCTTTATGGTGAGTTATTGGGGGCAGTATTTCCACAAGCCTGAAGGACTGAGTATTGCAACTAGTGCGATCAACAAGCTGATTGAACGTCCGCTTGATGATCTCGAGGGAAATCAACATTCCCTTTCGGAGTGGCGAGGAAAAATTTTAGTGGTCAATTTTTGGGCAGTGTGGTGTCCGCCTTGTCGTGAAGAGTTTCCTGACCTCGTCGATCTTTCAATGAAATACTCGGGCACAAATGTGCAATTCATTGGCGTTGCAGTGGATGCTGTCAGTAATGTTCGGGGGTTTTTGCGGTTAAATTCTCTTAATTACCCGCAATTGGTTGCCAAAAATGCTGCAAGCGAATTGCTGCCAGCGATTGGAAACGTTGACATTGCTCTGCCATATACAATAGTCCTGGATGCCAATAATGTTGTGCTTTGGCGTCAATTAGGCCGTATATCGAAGCAAGACCTCGATGATCTGTTACAAAAACTTACGGTACGGTAATAATCGTTAACTAGACAAAATGCTTTTGTTTGCTGCAAACTGGGGGCATGAAAAAGCAAAGAACCTCGTCGACGGGCGACAAAGATTCAGCAATTTCTGCGAAATTGCTCGTTTTGCACGGCCCAAACCTGAATTTGCTCGGCAAACGTGAGCCGGAGCACTACGGCTCGGTGACGTTGGACGAAATAAATTTAGCCATGGCTCGGCGTGCTGCCACTGCCGGTGTCGATCTTGAAGCATTTCAAAGCAACCATGAAGGCGCACTTATCGAGCGTGTTCATGCGGCTTTTGCCGAAGGAACGAGCTATATCATCATTAATCCGGCAGCCTATACCCATACAAGTGTGGCGTTACGCGACGCCATTGCTGCAACACGGATCCCTTTCGTCGAAGTGCATCTTTCGAATGTCCATGCCCGCGAACCTTTCCGTCAGCATTCGTACTTCTCGGACCTGGCGCGCGGAGTTATCAGTGGGCTTGGCAGCGAAGGCTACCTGCTTGCACTCGAATACGTACTAATTCAAATCAATAAGAATTGACATCGCGGCACATCGCAGCGCTTGTCTACATCAATGAGGCGCATCGTCGCCACTACCACCTGAAGGAGATATCAAATGGATTTGCGTAAACTCAAAAAACTGATCGACCTGGTCGAAGAATCGGGGATTACCGAGCTTGAAGTTACCGAAGGTGAGGAGAAGGTTCGTATTGCCAAGAATCCCGCAGCCGTTGCTCACCCCGGCTATATGATGGCGCCTCCTGCGATGACCGCTCACACACCGGCCACGGGTGCGCCTGTCGCTATCGAATCAAAGTCTGATCTGCCGGACGGTCAAGTTATCAAGTCACCGATGGTTGGCACCTTCTACCGTGCTCCCAGCCCGGATTCCGATCCGTTCGTTGAAGTCGGACAACAGGTCAAGCCTGGAACCACGCTCTGTATTCTAGAAGCCATGAAGCTGATGAACGAGATCGAGTCCGAATTTACCGGCACGGTCAAGGCTATCTTGGTCGAAAACGGTCAACCCGTCGAGTTCGGCGAGCCCCTGTTCGTCATTGGCTAAGGAGAACCCTCCGCATGTTCGGAAAAATCCTCATTGCCAATCGGGGTGAGATCGCGCTTCGAATCCAGCGAGCGTGCCGAGAACTCGGCATCAAAACCGTTGTGGTTCATTCTGAAGCCGATCGCAACGCCAAGTACGTGAAACTTGCGGACGAGTCGGTCTGTATTGGACCGGCGCCGTCCAACATGAGTTACCTCAATATCCCGGCGATCATTTCGGCGGCGGTGGTCACCGATGCCGAGGCCATTCACCCCGGATACGGTTTTCTTTCGGAGAACGCAAACTTCGCCGAGCGCGTCGAATCTTCGGGTTTCGTTTTTATCGGACCGCGCCCGGAAACGATTCGCCTGATGGGCGACAAGGTTTCAGCCAAGGCCGCCATGTCGGCATCTGGTGTCCCCTGCGTTCCGGGCTTCGTCGGTGGCTTACCTGATGATCCGAAGGAAGTCCTCGAACTCGCCCGGGAAATCGGCTACCCGATCATCATCAAGGCGGCTGGAGGCGGTGGTGGGCGCGGCATGCGCGTTGTACATACCGAAGCGGCACTGCTTAGCGCGGTGGCGCTGACGAAACAGGAAGCCCTCAGTTTCTTCGGGAATTCCAACGTTTATATCGAGAAATTCCTCGAAAATCCGCGCCACGTCGAGATACAGGTGCTCGCCGACAGCTATGGCAACGCTGTTCACCTTGGCGAACGCGATTGCTCGATGCAGCGTCGTCATCAGAAGATTCTTGAAGAGGCTCCGGCTCCGGGAATTCCGCAGCGTCTCGTGGCGCGAATTGGCGAACGTTGCGCCGAGGCGTGCCGCAAGATCGGTTATCGCGGTGCTGGCACGTTCGAGTTTCTGTACGAAAACGGCGAGTTCTACTTCATCGAAATGAACACGCGGATTCAGGTCGAACATCCGGTGACCGAGATGATTACCGGTGTCGACCTGGTGCAGGAACAGATTCTTATCGCCGCCGGCCAGAAACTCCGTTTCCGGCAACGTGATCTGGAGTTCCGCGGACACGCCATTGAATGCCGCATCAACGCCGAAGATCCCTACACGTTCGTGCCATCTCCCGGCAGGATTACACTCTACCACCCGCCAGGCGGCCCGGGAGTGCGTGTCGACACACATATCTACCAAGGCTACACCATTCCTTCGAATTACGATTCGATGGTTGCCAAAGTGATTGCTTACGGCGATACGCGCGACCAGGCCATCCGGCGCATGCGTATTGCGCTTTCAGAGATGAATATCGATGGCATCAAGACGAATATCGCTTTGCACCAGGAATTGATGCAGGATGCGAATTTCGTTGCTGGAGGCACAAACATTCATTATCTCGAATCGAAACTTGCTGCCAAGAGCGAGTTGAAACCGGGTAAGTGAACCAGAATGCCTTGGTTATCCATCAGCATCGATACTGACTGCCGGCATGCCGAGGCGCTTGCCGACGCACTTCTCGAGGCCGGCGCGCTTTCGGCCAGCATCGAGGATGCCGATGCCGGCACGCCGGAAGAGACGCCGCAATTTGGCGAGCCCGGCTCGGTAACCACGCCGGGCTGGGAGCGTTCGCGCGTCGTCGCCCTGCTTGAAGCAGACGTCGAGCCGGAACTCATGGTCGCCTGCTGTGCTCAGTTGGCCGGTCTCGATGCCATTCCCTCGTTTACCCAAGAAAAAGTTGAAGAACAGAACTGGGTGCAACTCACCCAGTCGCAGTTCGAGCCGATACGCGTTTCGGACCGGCTGTGGATCGTCCCTTCCTGGCACGACGCGCCCGATCCCGAAGCCATTGTTCTGGTACTCGATCCGGGCATGGCTTTCGGTACGGGTTCTCATCCGACGACCCGGCTTTGCCTCGAATGGCTGGAGCGTACCGTAACTTCCGGCGTCTCGGTCCTTGACTACGGGTGCGGTTCCGGTATTTTGGCGATTGCAGCCGCCAAACTCGGGGCAACCCAGGTGTTGGGCGTGGATATCGACGTCCAAGCCGTCAATGCGGCAAAATATAACGCCGAGAATAATGGCGTCAGCGCCGAGTTCGCTGATTCGGCAGGCGAAATCAAAGGACAGTTCGATATTGTGGTTGCGAACATTCTTTCCAATCCGCTCAAGGCTTTGGCGCCTGCCATCTGTGCCCATGTCCGTTCGGGCGGAAAACTGGCGCTTTCTGGCATTCTTAGCGAGCAGGCGGCAGAATTGATAGAGACTTATGCCCCCTATGTTCCCCTCCATGTTGCCGATGAGCGCGAGGGCTGGATCTGCCTTGCCGGTGTCAAGGACTAGGCGATGAAAACGCGCTGCCCCGCTTGCCAGACGGTTTTCCGCGTGGCGCCTGAACAGGTGAAGGTGCGGGCGGGAAAGGTCCGCTGCGGCGAATGCAATGAGATTTTCAATGCCTTGGATCATCTTCTCGAAGATAACGATTCATTGATGCAATCTGGCGAGACAACGCAGATTCAGGGTTTGAAACCTGAAGAAGAAACGGTTGCTTTCTCTTTTCCTTCCGAAATTCAGCCTTCGACTTTCGAACTGACTAATTCCTCTACGGAAGAGCGAGAAGAAAGCGAGGCGTGTGGTGCGAGGGCTACGGCTGGGCCGAATGAAGCCGCGGTCATGCCTCCCGCTGACGAAGAGCGCCCCATTGCTACGGCTGAGTCGACCATGCCGGCAGAAGAAGGCATAGCAAGGCCGGCATCTACCGACGATTTGATTTTGCCCCGCGAAACCACGCAAATTCCGGGTTACAGCAAGTGGGCGGAAGGGGTGATGAGTACGTCGACCGTGCCTACGGTTACCAAAGTCGCACGTTGGCCCTTCTTCACAGTGGCGGTGATCCTGTCCTTTATTCTTGCAGGCCAAGTGGTCTTCTTTTTTCGGACCGAGATCGCAACTGCGCTACCATCGTTTCGACCCGCCGTGGAAAGGTTCGCCAGCATTCTCGACGCAGGTGTTCCATTGCCGCGCCACGTGGACTTGATCAGCATCGAGGCTTCCGATTTGCAAAGCGATCCGGCACGTAGCAATTTGTTGGTATTGAACGCGACCCTGCGTAATCGAGCAAATTATGCACAGGAATACCCCGCACTCGAACTTTCGCTAACCGATACCCATGATGCTGCGATCGCCAGGCGAGTCTTTCGACCTGCTGACTATCTTTCCGACGAAGCTCGAGCGAAGCCTTTTGCGGCCAATGGCGACGTTGCCCTCCGTCTCTGGATCGAAGCGAAAGAAATTAGCGCCGCAGGCTACCGGCTTTACGTGTTTTATCCGTAACGGTCGTTGTCCGCTCTCTTGAGTCCTTGCCGGATGCTTCAAACACCGGCAATTGCGGTGCGTGCCTTGGTCCCAAAGTCCGTCTTCGCGTCGATGCTATAATCCGGGCCACTTTTCTACCGGAAAAATGACCCCATGACCACGCTCATCTGCGGCTCCATTGCTTACGACAACATCATGGTTTTCCATGATCGTTTCAAGAACCACATTCTTCCCGAGCAGATTCACATCCTGAACGTGGCTTTTCTGGTTCCCGAAATGCGCCGAGAATTTGGGGGCTGTGCGGGAAACATCGCCTACAACCTCAAATTGCTTGAGGGCGATCCCATGATCATGGCGACCGTCGGAGACGATGCCGATTCCTATCTGCTGCGCATGGACGATCTCGGTTTGCCGCGTACTCACGTGCGGCGGATCGCCGGAAGTTATACCGCCCAGGCATTCATTACCACCGATCTTGATGACAACCAGATCACTGCCTTCCATCCCGGTGCGATGAGTTTTTCGCATCTCAATCATGTGACCGATGCGACGAACGTCCGCTTGGGTATTGTCGCCCCCGACGGCCGCGATGGCATGCTCAAGCACGCGCGAGATTTCGCGGCGGCCGGCGTTCCCTTCATTTTCGATCCGGGCCAGGGCCTGCCCATGTTTTCTGGCAACGACCTGATGGAGTTCATGTCGCTGGCTAAGTATGCCTGCTTCAACGATTACGAGGCGAAATTGCTTTGCGACCGCACGGGGCGGACGCTCGAACAACTGGCCGGCGAGGTCGAGGCGCTGATCGTGACGCGAGGCAGCGAAGGATCGCATATTTATACCTCTGGTCAGCTTCTGGAGATTCCGTGCGTAGAGGCAGATAGAGTGGTCGATCCGACGGGTTGCGGTGACGCCTATCGGTCCGGTTTACTTTACGGCATTGCGAATGGTTGGGGTTGGGAACAAACGGGGCGGCTGGCAGCCGTCATGGGAGCGATCAAGATTGCTCATCGCGGTGGCCAGAATCATCGTCCGACCCGTGACGATATTGCCAACAGATATGCCAAAGCCTTTGGCGGAATGCCTTGGTAAATTGAGACGGGAGACAGAATGAACATTCAACGAATGGCAATTTCGCTACTGATAGCAATGACTATGGCCGGGTGTGCCAGTAGCAAGTCTGGCGATGTTTATACACGTGACCAGGCGCGTCGGGAAATGAACGTCCGGACCGGAGTTGTCGAAAGTGTGCGCGAGGTCGCCATGGAAGGCACCAAATCAGGCACGGGAACGCTCGCCGGTGCCGCCGTCGGTGGTGTGGCGGGCAGTTCCATGGGGGGCGGCAAGGGGCATATCATTGGCGCTATTGTCGGCGCTGTTGCCGGAGGCTTGGCGGGTTCTGCCATCGAGGAGAATGTCACCAAGAAGAATGCATTGGAAATCACCGTTCGCCTTGACGGCGGCAACATGATCGCCGTCGTGCAAGAAATGGGCGAGAATTTTCATCCGGGTGAGCGAGTGCGCGTTCTGAGTGGCAGCGGTTCGACACGGGTGACTCACTAGGCCGCCTTTTTGGTTTCTGGGCACTAGTTTGACCAAGACCTGACTTCATCTGGCGAGCATGGCACCTGAAAGGTTTTCCGGTCTTCCAGCCGTATGGCTGTCAGCGGCCCACCCCACAAGCAACCGGAATCGATGGCCAGCAGGTTGGGCAGGATTTTCAGCCCGAGCGCTGACCAGTGGCCGGTTACCAGTGTCGCGTCGGCACTGAGTCGGCCGGGGGCATCGAACCAGGGGAGGTAGCCGGGCGGCGCCTTGGTCACTTCTCCCTTGACCTTGAAATCCATCCGGCCTTCGGGCGAGCAGAAGCGCATGCGCGTCATGGCGTTGACGATGACGCGCAATCGCGGCCATCCCCGCAGGTCGTCCCGCCAGCGGGTAGGCTCGCTTCCCCACATATGGCCCAGAAATTCATGCCAGTGGGAACCGGTCAACGCTTCCTCAACTTCAATGGCAAGCTGTCGAGCGTGCGCCACCGTCCATTGCGGCAGCAGCCCGGCGTGAACGAGGAAATATCCGTTTTCGACGTGGCAAAGTGGTTGTCGCCGAAGCCAGTCGAGCAATTCCGGGCAGTCGTGGGCAGCTAAGATATCGTCGAAAGTATCGCCCTTACCTCGTTTTCCGAAGCCTTCGGCTGCCAGTAGCAGGGAAAGATCATGATTCCCCAACACGGTAACGGCGGCAGGACCGAGATCGCGCACGAAGCGTAGCGTCTCCAGCGAGCGCGGACCACGATTGACCAGATCGCCGACGAACCAGAGCTGATCGCGGGCCGGATCGAAATCGATGTGCCGAAGCAGGCGCGTCAGCGTATCGAAGCAGCCCTGGATGTCGCCGATTGCGTAGACGGCCATTGCCGGACCTAGGCGATGCCCTGATTTTGCTGCCAACGCCAGGCATCGCGGCACATATCCTCAATGCCGTACCGCGCCTTCCAGCTCAACAGAGTTTCGGCGAGCTTCGGGTCCGCGTAGCAAGTCGCCACGTCGCCGGGGCGGCGCTCAACAATTTGATAGGGGACGGGCCGCCCGCTGGCTTTTTCGAAAGCATGGACCATGTCGAGCACCGAATAGCCCCGGCCAGTGCCCAGATTCACTGTCAGCATTCCGTGGTGGTCGCGAAAATAATCGAGGGCGGCGACATGGCCCTCGGCAAGATCGACCACGTGAATGTAGTCGCGGACGCCAGTGCCATCAGGGGTCGGATAGTCGCCGCCGAAGACACTCAGCTTCTCTCGCTTGCCGATCGCGACCTGGGTAACGTAGGGCATCAGATTGTTGGGAATGCCGTTCGGCTCTTCGCCGATCAGGCCGCTTTGGTGCGCGCCGACGGGATTGAAATACCGCAGGCGTGCAATGCGCCAATCCGGGTCGGATTGCGACAAATCGGCGAGGATATCCTCGATCATCAGTTTGCTGGCCCCGTAGGGGTTGGTGGCCGAGCGCGGAAATTCTTCGCGTACCGGGACGGAGGCCGGATCGCCATAAACAGTCGCCGACGAACTGAAAATCAGGGTTTTTACCCCGAACTCGGCCATCACTTCGCACAATGCGAGCGTGCTGCCGATGTTGCAATCGTAATAACGCAACGGTTGCGATACGGATTCGCCGACCGCTTTCAGTCCGGCAAAATGAACGACGGCGTCAACCGGACGTTGGCTGAAAATCACGCGCAGCGCGTTGCGGTCGCGCACATCGCCCGCTTCGAAATGCAAAGGCTTGCCGCCAATTTTCGCGATGCGGTCGACGACCTCCTTCCGGCTGTTCGAGAGGTTGTCGATCACGGTCACGTCGTGATTGGCTGCCATCAGGGCAACGCAGGTGTGAGAACCGATATAGCCGGCACCGCCGGTGACGAGAATATGCATTCAGGGAATTCCGTTCTTGGAGCAAACCGAAAATTATCGTGGGTTAGTCGTCGAGGCTGATACTTTAACCCAGAAGCGCTGGAAATTTGTACAGCATGCGGAGGGGGGAGTTATCGCCTTGTTCTCGCCCAGAATTGCGATAAGCTTAAGCGAATTTTGCACGAGTCAGCGAGTGTTCAACCGTTCGAATTCGGCTGCGGGTACCGGTTTGCCGAAGTAATAGCCTTGAAAGGCAAGGCAGCCGGACTGGGCCAAAAAGTCGCGCTGCATGACGTTTTCGACGCCCTCCGCAATGACCCCGAGGCCCAGGCTATCCGCCAATGCAATGATGGTCCGGGCAATCGCGGCGTCGTTGGGATCGCTTAACACGTCGCGCACAAACGATTGATCGATTTTCAGATAATCGAGAGGCAGACGCTTGAGATAGGAGAGGGATGAGTATCCCGTGCCGAAGTCATCAAGGACAAAGCCGACCCCTTTGGCTTTGAGCTGGAACATCTTGTCAATGACCTCTTCGAGATTCGAAACCAGCATGGATTCAGTCAACTCGAGTTTCAATCGCTGTGGATTGGCGCCGGTCGCGTCAAGGATTCCGAGCACCTCATCGACAAATCCGGCTTGTCGAAACTGGTGGGCGCTGACATTGACGGATACGGTTAGCGTCGACAACTCTGGCCGTTCGGCCCAGCCGGCGAGCATCTCGCAGGCCATTTCCAAGACTCGACGGCCAATCGAGATGATGAGTCCGCTCTCTTCCGCGATGGGGATGAATTCCATCGGTGAAACGAGGCCCCGTTGGGGATGTTGCCAACGCACCAGGACTTCCGTGCCCATGGTTTTGTCGCCGGCGACTTGGGCCTGGCAGTGAAGAACAAACCGGTCCTCCGCAATCGCCTGGCGCAATTCTTTTTCAAGCCCTGCGCGTTTGGTGACAGCCAGTTCCATTTCCGGATCGAAAAATCGGAAAGCATTGCGTCCGCCTTCTTTTGCCTTGTACATGGCAAGGTCGGCTTGTTTCATGGCGATCTCGACATCGGTACTCAGTCCCTGGAAGAGACTCGCTCCGACGCTCGGCGTGCAGTGGTAGATGACATCCTTCAGGCAATAATTGGCATTCAGTTCGGCTAGGATTTTGTCGCCAACGACTTCGACCCGACTGGCTGATTCGGTCTTGTTCAGGCTCAGATTGGCCAGCATTACCAAAAATTCGTCTCCGCCAAGCCGGGCGACGGTATCTTCCGCCCTGACGCACGCCAAAAGACGCTTGGCGACTTGTTGCAGGAGCAAATCGCCCATGTCATGGCCGAGGGTGTCGTTGAGCATCTTGAAATTATCGAGATCGATCAAGAGCAGGGCGACGTAGTGCCCGCTTCGTTCGGATGCGATCATGGCTTGCTTCAAACGATCGAGCAGCAGCGTGCGGTTCGGCAAGCCTGTGAGCTGGTCGAAGAAAGCAAGCCTGTGGATCTTCTCTTCGGCCAGTTTCCTTTCGGTGATGTCATGCTGTACGCCGATATAGTTGGTAACTTCACCCGCTGCGTTCTTTACCGCTGAAATCGTTAGCCACTTCACGTACTCTTCGCCGTTCTTGCGGCGGTCCCAGATCTCACCCTGCCAGCCCCCCGTGCGTTGAATGCTCTCCCACATCGTGCGGAAAAAGACGTCGCTGTGCCGCGAGGAGCGAAGAATGGATGGCGTCCTGCCGACGATATCGGCAGCGGTGTAACCGGTTGTCTCGGTGAATGCCCGATTGACGCGTTGAATTACCGTATTGGCGTCGGTGATGATCATAGCTTCGCGACAATCGAAAGCGGCCGCGGCGATACGCAAGTCGGCCTCGGCTTTCTTGCGGTCAGTGATGTCGGAAAGAACGCTGGCGAATTGCATCGGTGCCGGCTGGAAAGCGGCGACATGGAAATGTTTGTCGAGCGCCGCAGTGTATTGTTCGAAAGCGACGGGTTCTCCGGTCAGGGCCACCTTGCCGTAGGTTTCGATCCAGTGCGGCTCGATGTCAGGAATGATTTCCCGGATGGTGCGTCCAATAATCGCCTCGGCTTTCAGGCCGGTCATGCGAGTGAAGGCCGGGTTGACGCGCATGAAGCGATAGTCGACGGGCTTCCCGGTTTCATCGCAGATGATCTGATGATGTGCGAAGCCGTCGAGCATCTGGCTGAAGAGGGTGCTGTAATTGGTTTCGCTGGTCTGCAACGCCACCTCGGCCTTTTTTCGCTCGGTGATGTCGGCATGGGTTCCGATCATGCGTCGCGGTTTGCCGTCGGCAGACCGGCTGACGATCATGCCGCGCGACAGAATCCATTTCCACTGACCGTTTCTGCAGCGCATCCGGTGTTCGAAATTCAGGTTTTCGGTTTTGCCGTCGATGTAGGCCTGGACGGATGCAAGCGCATCCACAAGGTCGTCGGGATGGACACGCCGTTCCCATTCGTCAAAGGCGTTTTTTCCGCACCTGATCTCATTTTCCTCGTAACCAAGCATTTCCTTCCAGCGTGGCGAAAACTCGACTTCGCCAGTCTGAATGTTCCAGTCCCAGACGCCTTCGCCCGCACCTTCGAGAGCGAATTTCCATTTTTTTTCGCTCCGAATGGCTTTCTCGGTCGCGTTAGCGAGCCTAAGGAAATTGCGGCGCAAGAGGAAAAACAGGAGCGCCGAAGTCACAGCGATGAATATGAAGCCCTTGAGCGAGCTGATGAACGCGATCTGCTCAGGGTTGTCGGTGAGGAGTAGGACGGCCTGGTCGGACAGCCAAATCCACAAAAGCGAAAATGCAGCGTACAGCCCCACTGTTTTAGCAACAGGAGAAGTGACTCGCGGGGACTCAGGATTTGTCGAGTGACTGAGCATGTTGTGGAGATCGGGGATGGGAGTGCGCAATGAGCTTGTGCGGCGGTTATATCTGCAATCAATATACTCCGAAGAGAGCGATCTGGCATCCCTGCTAGCAGCAGAGCCTTGCTCAGTTTGAACCCGCGTCGGAACTTACGTTCCCGGCAGAATCTCCCGGATGCCGGGCAAGGCATGCCTGGCCGAACGCGTCCCTTCGGCAATGGCCTGTTCGCCGCGGTGAAAGTCCATCGCGCCGATGTGCGACAGGCGCGGACGAATCAGGACGTCGGCAGGTTCGCCCGCGAGACGGCTCTGTGTGATACGTACCTGCATGATGTTGATGCTGGTCGCCATGACTGCGAGCATCGAGGGCATGGCGTGTTCTGGATCGTCAACGGGTTCGCTGGTCATTTTGAAGGACGAGCGCAATGAGGAAAGAATGTTGTCAACGACGCCGGCCGGTTTTTGCTCGGCGACCGCCGTGGTTTCAGAGGGCGCCCGGTGTCGGTAGCCGATCAGATCCCAGTTGAGATCTACGGCAATTACGATATCAGCGCCCATGGCCCGACATAGGGAAACCGGGACCGGGTTGACGAGGCCGCCATCGACCAGCATGCGTCCATTCTGGAACGAGGGAGAAAAAAGGCCGGGAACGGCAATCGAAGCACGAACGGCGTCCAGCACCGAGCCTTCGCGTAGCCAGATTTCGCGTCCGCCGGTCAGATCGGTGGCGACACAGGCGAAAGGCTTGCCGAGTTGCTCGATATCACGCTGCGCGAACTGGGCGCTGAGAAGTTTGAACAGCTTCCCGCCCTTGATCAGGCCACCATCCATTTTCAGGTCGACCATGCCGACCATATCCTGCCAGCTGAGCTCGCCGACCCAGCGCTCGAAGGCGTCCAACTCGCCGGCGGCGTAGACGGCACCGACTAAGGAGCCGATCGAAGTGCCGCAAACAATATCGGGAACAATGCCCTCGCTTTCGAGGGTGCGGATAACACCGATGTGCGCCCAGCCTCTAGCCGAGCCACTGCCCAGAGCAAGGCCGATGACGGGGCGGTGTCGTTTCAAGAAACTCTTTCTCAGTTAGATCTGCGCTTGATCCCGGTGGAGACAGATCCCCGCAGTCTCGGGCAGGATAATCGAAGATTATTTCTTGTCTGTGACAATGATGGTCATGCCGACGACCCGAATACTCTCGAACCGTGATTCGTTTTTCGTCATCCAGAGATCGACGCCTTCAAGGCTGAGATTTTTGGCAAGAACCTGCCCGGTCTGTTTGGAAACAACTGAGTACATATTCTGATCCTGTCATCCGGTGTTGCAACGAATAACGAATGATAGGCGCGATTGGCGCAAGTCGTCCATTGTCGGAGTTTGAAATTTTGTTACGGACTGTAAGCGGCAGAGAAAAAGATGTGCATTGAACTGATGCGGTTGTCCAGAAGGAAATAAGAGACCTATGTCAGGGCCGAAACCCTGAAACTATGATCTAAGCGGCCACACTTGGCTGGCGCAGACCCGAAAAAACCGGAATTGACATATCCGTTTTGGGAAATTTGGTTGACGATAGTTTGCAGATTCTGCGAGGTGAGCGGTTCGGGACGCCAAGTCAGGCTTCGACATGCCGGTCATGTTCACCGCGAGAATTTCTGATGCCGCTTGACGACTTCAGGCTGGTCGCAAGTCGTCATTTCGACTGCTTCTTCCTCCTCCTTCACCGTATTTTCCGAGCCCGCCCCCTGCGGAGACAATCTCGTCGATTCATCGACCTCGGAAACCCATTTCGGTTACGCGTTCAGGGTTTACAGGCCATCGAGGCCGAGAACGATAAACCAATCCTCGTTGAAAAAACGGTCAATCATGTCTTGCAAATTCAGGCGATCAAGAATTTCGGACTTGCGCATGGTTTCCTCCAGCGGAGCATTTTTACCTCGGTCCAGATTAGGCAAACAGCATTAAGCATTGATTGCAGCCCGAAGAAATAATCATGACCGAATTTGCAAGCAGATAAATTCAATCTTAACCCTGCCGAAATCTGGCTGTAACCCAGCTTGCCTACAGTCTGTCTATACAAAGGTAAAAAAAGAAAGGATAGGCAATGTCATCCCCATTGATTCATGCTGGTCAACGTGCCAGACCGCAACGACACAAGCTTTCTGTGGGCATCGCTAGCAGCGAACGTGAAGTGCTGGAAGCCAAGAAATTGCGTTATCGCGTTTTCGCCGACGAACTCGGTGCCAACCTGCAAACCCGGATTCCGGGCGTCGATCAGGATATTTTTGATCCGTATTGTGATCATCTCGTCGTACGCGACGAGAATTCCGGCGCTGTCGTCGGCACCTACCGCATCCTGTCTCCGGAAAAGGCGCGCAAGGTCGGCTGCTACTATTCGGAATGCGAATTCGACCTGACCCGCCTGCAGCATCTGCGCCCGCGCATGGTCGAAATTGGCCGTTCGTGCGTACATCCGGATTACCGTACCGGTGCCACCATCGCGCTGCTTTGGGCGGGACTGGCCAAGTACATGCTGGAAAACCGTTATGACTATCTGATCGGCTGTGCGAGCATCAGCATGGCCGATGGCGGTCATGCTGCGGCGAGCATTTTCAGCCGCCTCGGCGAACACATGAGTCCGCTCGAGTATCGTGTTTTTCCGCGCTGTCCCTTGCCGCTGGAAGCCTTGAAGAACGATTTGCCGGCCGAATTGCCGCCGCTCATTAAGGGGTATCTGCGTGCTGGCGCCTACGTTTGCGGCGAACCGGCCTGGGATCCGGATTTCAACACTGCCGACCTGCCCATCCTGATGCCGATGTCGCGCCTCGACAGTCGTTACGCCAAGCACTTCATCGGCAAAGAGGACTGATATGGCCAGTCTCCGGCCAACGCCGCGCCCGATGCGGGCGCTGCGCTGTTTGCGTTTGATTCTGCATTTCCTGTGGGGAGCTTTTCTTGTCGCCACGGTCTATCCGCTCAGTCGCGATGCTTTCCGGCTCTGGCTCAAGCGGAATTGGTCGCGCCAGTTGCTTGCCATCCTAGGTGTCCGGCTCGATTCGAACTTGTCCGGAATCGAACCGGGCAGCCTGATCGTCGCCAATCACATTTCCTGGCTCGACATTTATGCGATCAACGCGGTTCGTCCCTCGGCTTTTGTTTCGAAGGCCGAGGTGCGAGGCTGGCCGCTCATCGGGTGGTTGTCGAGCCAGACTGATACGATCTTCCTGCGCCGCGATAGCCGGCGGCATGCTAGCGCCGTCAATGATGAAATCGCTGAAATGCTTGCCAGAAATAAGGATGTGGTTATTTTTCCCGAGGGAACGACGACGGATGGCACGAAACTACTGAAATTCCACAGCGCCTTGCTGCAGTCGGCGATCGCCGCCGGCCGGCCGGTACAGCCTGTCGCCTTGTCCTATTTTGACGCGGCGGGACAGCGCAGCTTGGCGCCGGTCTATGCTGGCGAAACCACCATGGCGCAGTGTTTGTCGGCGATCTTTGCCCATCGCCGACTGGTCGTTCGCCTGCGTCCGACGCCAGCGCTCGACGCCAATGGCCAGCGTCGCGGCGATCTGGCCAGAACAGCGCAGGGCGCCATTGCCTATTCGCTCGGCGTTCAGCCTGTCCATGACAGCCGTGAGTCGAAAGGTATTCCGCAGGAGACAAGCGATTTTGCACCTCCGTGCGCCGTAAAAGTCAGTGCCTTGCGTTCCGAGCAGGCCTGATCGTTTGGCATCAGCCGAGGGTCGTATCGAGCACCATCATCAGCGCGAAGCCGGCCATCAAGCCGAGTGTGGCATGCTTCTGATGGCTGTTGCGATGGGTTTCCGGAATGACCTCGTGCGAGACGACGAAGATCATTGCGCCGGCAGCGAGGCCCAGTCCGATTGGATACGCCAGCGCCAAGCCGCTGGAGAGACCGACGCCGAGAATGGCCCCCAGCACTTCCGGAATGCCGCTGGCGATGCCGGCAAATACGGCTTGGCCCGGAGTAAAGCCGGCGGTGCGCAGGGCGAGGGCCACGACCAAGCCTTCCGGAATGTCCTGCAGCGCGATCGCAGTCGTTAGCGGCAGGCCGACCGAAAGATCGTTTTGCGCGAAGCTGACGCCAATTGCCATACCTTCGGGCAGATTGTGCAGGGCAACGGCAAAAACAAAAAGCCAGATGCGCTGGACGCGTTCATGGCCGGGACCGCAGGGGCCACTTTGCAGGTGTTGATGCGGCGTAAAGCGCTCCAGGCCAAGAATGAGCAGGACGCCCAATGCCATGCCGAAAACAACGATGCCGGCGCTCAAGGGCTTGCTGTCGAGCATTTCGGTTCCCGCTGCCAATCCCGGGATGAGCAGGGAAAAGGCGCTGGCAGCGAGCATCATGCCGGCGGCCATGCCGAGGAGGCTGTCCTCAACCTTTTGTGCGATGCCGCGCAGGAAAAAGGCCGGCATGGCGCCCAATGCTGTCGTAGCGAATGCCGTCAAGCCGCCGAGCGAGGCATTGCGGAAGCCGACGGGGGCGTTTCCCGTCGCGATCAAGGCCAGACTTTGCGCGAGGAGCAGAATCACGATGGCAAGCGCCAATCCGAGTCCGGTAGCGGCGGCTTTGTTGTTGCGCGCGTACTCGCGCAGGGTGCTTGGCCAAGTTTTACCGCGCACGATTTTGGACGGCGCCATGGTTTTCTCCTTGGGCGTCTCCCGCTGGCGTTCAGCCGAAGCGGCGTAAATGGATGGAGACCGAAATCTGCGCGCCGACCCAGCCGAGGACGGCGCCGATGGCGGTCAGCGCGGCGACATCTTCCAGCGACAAGCCGCGAGGGACGAAACTGCTACCGTAAAGCGCGAGGAGTTCGCCGACCGGTTCGGCCAGCAGTCGGCCGGCGGTAACAACCAGCGAGGCCGCGAACAATCCGCCGAGGGCTCCCTGCAAGGCGCCGAAATACTGGAACGGTCGCCGGATGAAAGCGTCGGTGGCACCGATCAGGCGGGCAACCTCAATCTCGGCAGCCTGCCCCAGGATCTGCAGGCGAATGGTGTTGAAGGTGATCGTGACCAGGGCGCCGGCCAGCAAGCCGCCCAGCAGGACGACGGAGAGTTGTCCGATGCGCAGGAAGGCGTCGAGACGCCGGACCCAGGACGAATCGAGTTGGACGTGATCGACTTTCGGCCATCCGGAAAAATTTTTTGCCAGTTGCTCGAGATCGGTAGGCGAGGCCCTCCCCGCTTCGAAGACAAAGGCGTGTGGCAGCGGATTGCGTGGCAGGCTGGCAATGATCTCTTCCATGCCAGCGGAGGACTTGAGGTGTTCCAGCGCGTCCTCGCGGGAAACAAAACGCCATTCACCGGCATTCAGTTCACGCAGACGAGACTCGATCTCGTCGAGATCCTTCCGGTTGGCGTCCAGCGCCATGAAGAGGCTGATTTGACGCACTCCCGAGGCATTGCCCGCGATCCCCTTGAGATTGTCGAGCAAGAGCCAACCGGCGCTGGGCAGGGCAAGCGCAATGCCGATAACGAGCAGGGAAAGCAGACTGTTCAATGGCGAGGTGACAAAGCGGCGCAAGGCGTCGCGCAGGGCGTTCCGGTGCAGGATCAGGAATGCGCTCATGCCTCGCCTCCAAGTAGGCGCCCGCGCTCAAGTTGAAGGACGCGGGCGGGGCGACGCGCCATCCAGTGCGGGTCGTGGGTGGCGATAATCAGCGTCACGCCGACTTGATGGAAAGCGGTGAAGATGTCGAGGATGGCGGCGGCGGATTCTTCATCGAGATTGGCCGTCGGTTCGTCGGCGAGCAGAATGGCCGGTCGGTTGACGACGGCGCGGGCGATCGCCAGACGCTGCTGTTCGCCACCCGAGAGCGCGATCGGATTGGCCTTCTCACGCTCGAGCAGGCCGACTTTGTCGAGTGCCGCCTGTGCACGACGCCGGGCTTCCTTGGGCGGCAAGCCGACAATGGCCAGGGGCAAAAGCACGTTATCGATGACGCTACGGTCGAACAACAACTTCTGGTCCTGGAAGATCAAACCGAAATTGCGGCGAAGATAGGGAATAGCGCTACGCCGCAGCGCCGCGATGTTCTGTCCGTTGACCACGATGCTGCCCGAGGTCGGGCGCTCAATCGCCGCCAGCAGACGACACAGCGTCGACTTTCCGGCGCCGGAATGGCCGGTGATATAGACCATCTCGCCGCTGTCGATGGCGAAGCTGACGTCTCGAAGCGCCTCAAGGCCTTCGGGGTAGCGTTTGCAGACGGCGCTGGCGGAAATCATGGGGCTGCCTTTTTAACCACGACGATCACAACGGGCACAACGAAATACTAATGCAAAAGCGTTTCTGTCATTGCTGCCGATGAGTGCCATCTCATCATCATTCGCTGGAATTAACGTTGTGTTCGTTGTGCCCGTCGTGGTTAAAGCTTTTTGGTTATTCAAATAAAGCGTCGACAAAGTCGCGCGCGACGAAGGGGCGCAGGTCGTCGATGCCTTCGCCGACACCGATGAAGCGGATTGGTTTCGGGCACTGGCGGGCGATCGCGGCGATGACGCCGCCCTTGGCCGTGCCGTCGAGCTTGGTGAGGACGAGGCCGGTGACGTCGATCGCCTTGTCGAAGGCTTTGACCTGCGTCAGTGCATTTTGTCCGAAATTGGCGTCGAGGACGAGCAGCGTTTCGTGCGGTCCGGTCGGATCGGCTTTCTGGATGACGCGGCGCACTTTGGCAATCTCTTCCATCAAGTGCAACTGGGTTGGCAAGCGGCCGGCGGTGTCGGCGAGGACGATGTCGATGCCGCGGGCCTTGGCAGCGGAAATCGCGTCGAAAATAACCGCTGCCGGATCGCCGGACTCCTGCGAGATGACCGTCACATTGTTGCGCTCGCCCCAGGTCTGCAACTGTTCGCGGGCTGCGGCGCGGAAGGTGTCGCCGGCAGCAAGGAGCACCGACAGCCCTTGTGATTGGAAATGGCGGGCCAGTTTGCCGATCGAGGTCGTCTTGCCGGCGCCGTTGACGCCGGCGATCATGATCACGAACGGGCGCGGCGATGAAACGTCGAGCGGTTTTTCGAGTGGCAGCAGAAGGTCGTGCAGGGCCTCGGCAAGGGCCTGCTGGATACCTTCCGGCGTATCGATGCCGCCGCGCTTGGCGCGCGTCTTCAGTTCGGTGAGCAGGTGCTCGGTCGCTTCCATGCCGACATCGCTGGTCAGCAGCAAGGTTTCAAGTTCTTCGAGTAGTTCGTCGTCGACCTTGCCACGCGAAAAAATCGTCTTGAGCTTGCCGCCGAAATTGGCGCGGGTACGCGCGAGACCGGCCTTCAGCCGTTCGCGCCAGGAGAGTTGGGGGGTAGATGCCTCGGCGGCCGGCGCGGCCGTTTCGGCAGACTTCTTGAGGAAACCAAACATGGGATGATCTTGTCTTTGAAATCCGGGGGATCGGGCGATAGGAGTAAGATGCTGTCGCAAATGATTTTCGACGCAAATTTTAACAGAAGCGATCTACGACCATGGCTACCCTGAAACGTTTTATCCGGCAAGCGGCATGCGTGTTTGTGCTGGTCTTGCCGTTTGCGGCCGAGGCCAACCCGTTCGAGCGGCAATTGGCTAATGGTTTGCGCGTCATCGTCAAGGAAGACCGCCGGGCGCCGACCGCAGTGCATATGGCTTGGTACCGCGTCGGTGCGATGGACGAGCACAATGGCACGACCGGCGTCGCGCACCTGCTTGAACACATGATGTTCAAGGGGACGCCGACGACCGGGCCGGGCGAGTTCAGCCGCGTGGTGGCGGCGGCTGGCGGGCGCGACAATGCCTTCACCAACAAGGACTACACGGCGTATTTCCAGCAGGTGCCGAAGCAAAAACTGGCATTGGTCATGCAGCTTGAGGCTGATCGTATGCGGCATTTGACCCTTGACCCGAAGGAGTTCGACCAGGAGATTCGTGTCGTCATGGAGGAGCGCCGATTGCGCACTGACGATAATCCGCGGGCGCGACTTTTCGAGGCGCTCGGGGCGGTAGCTTTCGAAGCGCACCCCTACCGGGTGCCGGTCATCGGCTGGATGAACGACCTGCAGAACATGACCGTTCAGGATGCGCGCGACTGGTACGACCGCTGGTACGTGCCGAACAACGCCTATGTCGTGGTCGTCGGCGACGTCGACCACGCGGATGTTTTTAAGCTGGCCGAAAAGTATTACGGCGGACTTGAAGCGCGGGCCTTACCATCGCGCAAACCGCAGGTCGAACCTGAGCAGCGCGGCATTCGCCGGCTTGTCGTCAAGGCGCCGGCCGAGCTGCCGATGGTGGCAATGGCTTACAAGGTGCCGGTAATCCGCGACGTGGAGCAGGATGCCGATCCCTATGCGCTGGAAATACTCGCCGCCGTTCTCGACGGCCACGACGCGGCCCGTTTCTCGAAAAATCTCGTGCGCAAGCAGAAACTGGCGGTCTCGGCTGGCGCCGGATACGATGCCACCTCGCGCGGGCCGGGACTGTTCTATCTGCTCGGTTCGCCGGTGCGAGGCAAAACGCGCGCCGAGCTTGAGGCCGGCTTCCGCGCTGAAATTGCCCGTATCGTCAAAGACGGCGTCACCGTCGACGAGCTGGCGCGAGCCAGGGCGCAACTGGTGTCCGGCGAAATCTACAAGCTCGATTCCATGTTCGCCCAGGCCATGGAGATCGGCCAGCATGAAGCTGCCGGCGTTCCTTACACGCTGAACAAGCGCTTGATCGAGAAGCTCGAATCCGTTACCACGGAACAGGTGCAATCGGTCGCGCAGAAATACTTCATTGACGATCTCCTGACCGTCGCCGAACTCGATCCGCAACCCTTGCCGCAGACGCCGCGCGCGTCTTCGGCCAAGACCCGTCATTGAAAGGGTGTTCCATGACCTTGGCCCGATTCCTCGGTTTTGTTTTCCTGTGCCTGGCTACCCGGCTCGCCGTGGCCGGCCCGAAAATCGATCATTGGCAAACACCTTCCGGCGCCCGCGTCTTCTTCGTCGAGAATCACGATTTGCCGATCGTCGACGTGCAAGTGGCTTTTGCCGCCGGATCGGCTTACGAGCCGCAAGGTAAGGCGGGTCTGGCCGGACTGACGCAGGGCTTGCTCGATCTGGGCGTAGAAGGACTGGATGAGAACCAGATCGCCAGCCGTCTCGCCGATCTCGGAGCGATCCTGTCCGGCGGCGTCGATCAGGATCGCAGCTTCGTCAGCCTGCGGACCCTGTCGGCCGAAGACAAACGCGGGCCGGCTCTCAGCATTTTGCGCGCTGTGCTGGGCACGCCGCAATTTCCGGCGGAAGTTTTCGAGCGCGAAAAGACGCGAACCGTCCTCTCTCTGAAAGATGCGCTGACGCGCCCGGAAACGATCTCCAGCCAGTTGTTCTGGGCAACCATGTACCCGACGCATGCCTACGGCCGGAATGCTACACCGGAATCGGTGGCTGCCCTGAAGCGTGCCGACATCCAGAATTTCTACCGGAATCACTATACGGCGTCACGTGCCGTCGTCAGCCTGGTCGGAGATTTGACGCGCGAGCAGGCCGAAGTCGTGGCGCAGCGCCTGACCGAAAGCCTGCCTTCGGAGGCTTCTGTCCCGGTCGTTCTCGGGGAACCGCAACTGCCGTCCGCCAGTGTGCATCGCATCGCCCATCCGGCGGCGCAGGCGCACGTGTTGATGGGGTTGCCGGCCTTGAAGCGCGGTGATCCCGATTTCTTTCCGCTGCTCGTCGGCAACTATTCGCTGGGTGGCGGCGGTTTTGTTTCGCGCCTGATGAAGGAAGTGCGCGAGAAACGGGGGTTTGCTTATAGCGTGTATAGCTATTTCCTGCCGCTGGCGGTCATGGGGCCATTCCAGATCGGTTTGCAGACGAAAAAAAACCAGGCCGGCGAGGCCTTGAAGGTGGTCCGTGATGTCCTGGCCGGTTTTCTCGCCGACGGGCCGAGCGAAGACGAGTTGACGGCGGCGAAACAGTATCTTGTCGGGAGCTTTCCCTTACGCCTCGACAGTAACCGCAAGACCCTTGAAAATATAGCCGTCATCGGCTTCTACGGTTTGCCGCTCGACTATCTTGACCGCTACGCCGAAAACGTTGAAAAAGTGACGGTCGACGAGATCAAGGCGGCGTTCGCGCGGCATGTGCCGCTCAATCATCTGGTAACGGTAGTGGTGGGCGGCGAGTGAGAAAAAGCGATTAACCACGGCGGGCACGGCGAACACGGCGGAAAACAATTCTGTTTGGCATTGGGTCAAATCCAGCATCTTCTGTTTCTGCATGCGCTCTTGGTGCTACCTGCTTTTTTGTTTGGTTCTCGCCGTGTTCGCCGTGCCCGCCGTGGTTAAATCCAGCATTTGATACATATTCATAATGAACACAGTACGCATCATTGGCGGCGAATGGCGGCGGCGGGTGCTGCGCTTCCCGGATTCAGCGGGGTTGCGGCCCACGCCGGACCGCGTCCGCGAGACGCTTTTTAATTGGCTCGGGCAGGACCTGACCGGGCGCACCTGTCTCGATCTTTTTGCCGGCAGTGGCGCTCTCGGCTTCGAGGCGGCGTCGCGCGGCGCGGAAAACGTGGTGATGGTCGAGAGTTCGCCCAAGGTCTGTCAGGCGCTCGAAGCCAATGCCCGTTTACTGGCTGCGGGCGGTCGTATACAAGTTGTGCGTGCAGATGCGGTAAAATTCGCCTCCCCGCCGTTGTCGGGCGGTTCGCGTTTCGACGTCTTGTTTCTGGACCCGCCTTACAAGCAAGGCTGGCTCGAACGGGTAGAACCGATGTTGCCGCTACTTCTGGATGATGACGGTGCGCTCTATGTTGAGAGCGAAACGGCACTCGATTCGCTCGGCGACTGGGATACAGTGCGCAGTGGCAAGGCGGGGCAGGTTTATTATCATTTAATGCGGAAAGGTGCACAAAATGGCACTGGATAAGCGGGTGGCCATCTATCCGGGAACCTTCGATCCCCTGACGTTGGGGCACGAGGATCTCGTGCGACGGTCGGCAACGCTCTTTGACCACGTGATTCTCGGCATTGCGGCGAGCCACAAGAAAGGTCCGTTCTTCACGCTTGAAGAACGAGTCGACATGGCCAAGGAGGTCCTGGCGGCTTACCCGAACGTCGAGGTGTGCAGCTTCAACGGACTGCTCATCGATTTTCTGCATGACAAGGGCGCCAAGGTCATTCTGCGCGGCCTGCGCGCGGCGTCGGACTTCGAATACGAATTCCAGATGGCGGGGATGAATCGCAACCTTTATCCCGAAGTTGAAACCCTATTCCTCACGCCGAGCGAACAGCATATGTTCATCTCGGCGACGATGGTGCGCGAATACGCCACGTTCGGCGGCGATGTGCGCAAATTTGTCCGGCCTGCGATTTGTGAGCGGCTGGCAAAAAAAGTAGCCGAACGGAATTATTAATTCTCCAATGAATTTGAAAGACAGGAAGCCATGGCTCTGATTATTACCGACGAATGCATCAACTGCGATGTGTGTGAACCCGAATGCCCGAACGGCGCAATTTCGCAGGGTGAAGAGATCTACGTGATCGAGGCCGCGAAGTGCACCGAGTGCGTCGGACATTACGACACGCCGCAGTGTGTGGAAGTTTGCCCGGTCGATTGCATCACCAAGGATGAAGCCCAGCCCGAGACGAACGACCAGTTGTGGGCGAAGTACGAAGCCTTGACCGGAAACAAGCGTCCCGCCTGATCGCCCCTTGGATACGCCGCGTCTTTGTTCAAGGCGCGGCGTTTATTCTTTTGAAAACGCGGCTTGCCTGCCTTGCCAAGGAAAAGCGTCCTGCGTCCCGTGGAGATTTCCGTTGGGCACCGCTAGGTGCCTCCGGGCAAAGGACGTTTGAAATTGCCCTTCCAAGAGGAAGGGGCGCGGGATGGGCGGCGCTGTTCTCAGGCGGCGGCGCGGGTTTTTTGTCGGGCCACCGGATCGTTCAACAGGTGCTGAATGTTTCGGCCGAGTTGTTCGATCGCCTGAATTTGTGAAATCAGGTCCTGGTCGACGTGTTCCAGTTCGCCGATACGCTCTTCCAAGGTCTCGGTCGCCTGATGGATGCGTTTGATGCTTTCCAGACGACGCTTGAGCTGGATCTGGTGTTCGCGGACCTGGGTTTCCATCGGCGCCATGATCGCTTTTAGCCAGGTTTCTGCATCGCGGTTGGCGCGTTCGTATGCTTTGCGGACCTGAAGAGCGACTTCCTCAAAGAATTTCTGCGTGAGGTTGCGCTTTTGTTGAGTCATCAGGTTGAAGGCGGAGGCGAGGTGCGTATTGCACCAGCTTTCAAGGCGGTCGATTTCCTTCCGGTAGCGGACGAGCGAAAACGCCGCTGGGCTACCCAGCTTGAGTCCGTGCTCGACCGAAAATTTCTTGTAGATGGCTTCCATCATCGAGAGAATCTCGGTGATTTCGCCTTCGGATTTATCGAGATTTGCGCGCGATACGGCGAAAAAATTTCGCATGGCATCAGAGAGCGTTCGCGAGAAGGTGGCATCGTTCATGGTGTCGCGCGTTGCCAGTGTCAGCGAGCGCATGGCATCGAGACCCAGATGCGCGAACAAACGATTGGTCATCTGGGTGAAAACGCTTCGCACGGCATAGAAGCGTTGCAGACCAGCTTCGAATTCCTCTTTTTCAATCCGAATCTTGCCCATCATGTACTCGACGACCCCTTTGTTTTTGCCACGCAATTCCGTGAGTTCGCTGAGTTGTTCGCGCAGACCGGCAAGGCGCGATTCGAGCAAGCCGCGCATGCGCATGTAGATGTCGGCAAAATCTGCGTCGGTGTTCTCGTGGATGATTTCCTGTTTCGCCGGGATCAGCTGCGATGAGAGGGCGAGTTCCAGATCGGGCAGGCGGCTGCGTTCAAGCAAATCACGGTCGTCATTGATCTTGGCGACGAGTGCTTTTTGTGCCGAGACCGGGAAAATCTGGCTGGATGGCAGGTCCAGCGTCCAAGCGCAACTGTTAGCCTGCTTGGTAATCTCCGCGTTGATGTCGTCTTCGCTCTTAAGCTCGTCCCACAAGCCGTCGATCTTGTTCAGCACGACGATCCGTCCCTTGTTTTGTCCGCCGGGCTTGGCGATGTGTTCGTGCCAAATGTTGAGATCGGATTGGGTCACGCCGGTGTCGGCAGCGAGGACGAAGAGCACGGCGTGGGCATTGGGAAGCAAGGACAGCGTCAACTCGGGTTCGGTGCCAATGGCATTGAGTCCGGGCGTATCAAGAATGACCAAGCCTTCTTTCAGCAACGGATGCGGGTAATTGATCACCGCGTGTCGCCAACGCGGAATCTCGACCCTGCCGTCGACAGCGATTCGCACGCCTGCCGCTTCATCCTCGGTCACAGGAAATCCCAGTTCCTCCGCAACTGCCGGTGAAACCCGGATTACCTCGCTAACCGAGCGTAAAGCCTGCTGAATCGCTTCGGGCGACGACGTGTCGAGCGGGATGTACTGCCATTCGTCGCGAAAGGCCTTGTATTCGCTGATGCTGGAAGTGGATGAGCGAGTCTCGATGGGCAGCAGTTCGATACGCGGCGGCTGTGATGGATCGAACATCAATTCGGTGGGGCACATCGTCGTTCGCCCCGCTGTTGAGGGCAACATGCGGTTACCGTAATCGGCGAAGAAAATGGCATTGATCAGTTCGGACTTGCCGCGCGAGAATTCGGCGACGAACGCAACGTTAAGTCGATCATCGCGCAGCCGGTCCAGCAGGTATCCGAGGCGCAAGTCAGTTTGCGCGTCGCTGAGTTCGTTTTCTGATAACCAGGCGCGGAAGGACTCGATGCCTGCGGCAAGCTGCGAACGCCATTCGGTATAGGCGGAAAGTTGCTGGGCGAGCGTCATGATTGATTCCATCGGAATGGAGGATTTTTCACTCTATCACAAAGCGCCAACCAATCAAGCACATGCACTATCCCTGTTCAGTGCCCGAAAGGCCCCCATCTTATTTCTGGCAGGCCGGGCAATAAAAAGTGTTGCGTCCGGCCAGGTGAAGCGAGCGAACTGGCGCGTGGCAGCGAGGGCAGGGTTCGCCGGCGCGGCCATAAACAGAGCAGGACAGCTGAAAGCGACCGGCACCCCCATCGCTGTGAACGTAGTCGCGAACCGTGCTTCCGCCGGCGGCAATCGATTTCTCAAGAGTCGTTTGAATGGCCGATACAAGACGTCGACATCGCTGACGGCTGAGCATAGAAGCCGGACGTAGTGGTGAAACGCCGGCAAGAAACAGGCTCTCCGATGCGTAGATATTGCCGATGCCAACGACCAGGTGGCTGTCCATCAACACCGTTTTGATCGGCGCGCGACGCTTTCGCGTGGCCGCGTACAACCAGTCGCCATCGAAGTCAGGTGCGAACGGTTCGATGCCGAGCACGGCGATCAATGGGTGCGCTCCAACATCGCGGCCCTCGTGCCAAACCAAGGTGCCGAAGCGGCGCGGGTCGCGCAGGCGCATGACGCTGCGTTCGAAAATCAGATCGACGTGATCGTGTTTGCGTATGGGCGTATCCGGGGTAACGAGACGGAGGCTACCGGACATGCCGAGGTGCAGGATTAGCCAACCGCCGCCTGTCGTGCTCTCGCAATCGAAGAGCAGATATTTTCCTCGCCTCACGATGCCGTCAAGACGCAACCCGACGATGCGCTCCGTGAGTCCCGGAGGTAGGTCGTGGCGCAATCGGGCAATACGCAAAACGGCGCCGACGATACGTTGTCCGCATAGGTGCGGAACCAGTCCCAAACGGCTGACTTCGACTTCGGGGAGCTCTGGCATCTCGGCTTCCTCCAAATATCCATAACACGGGAAAACCATTATCATGCAGATGTTAAGACTTCAGTTCCGCTCAAGTAATTCAAGGATTCCATGAAATTCATTCAACGTACGCTCTGCTGCGCCGCGCTCGCGTTGTTATTCGGGCACTCGGCGCCGGCGGCGGAGTCGGCGGCTGCGCCGAAAAAGCAACGTCCGCCAGCGACTCGCGAAGGCAAGCGTCCGTCTCGTCCGCCCGCCATCAAAGAGGATGAGCAATATGACGAGATGATCGGGCAAGCCGTGTTCCAGGTTTTGCTCGCCGAAATCGCGTTGCAGCGCGGCGACCCGGTGCTGGCCAGTCAGGCCTACGCCGACCTGGCCTTGCGTACGCGCGATCCGCAAATTCTCGAAAGAACGGTTCAGGTCGCCGGGTTCGCGCGGCGCCTGGATCTTGCCTTGGAAGCCGCTCGCCTTTGGGTTCAAATCGATCCGGCGTCGCCCAAAGCGCGGCAAATGCTTGCTGGCGTCATGATCATGAGCAACCAAATCGACGATCTGGCGCCCAATCTGGCGCGCATGCTCGAGACCGATCCGGCGTCGCTCGCACAGAATTTGATGGGGCTGAACCGAACGCTATCGCGCAACCCTGACCGCATGGCGGTTTATCGGTTGATCGAACGTGTCTGCCGACCGTATTTCGGCGTCCCCGAAGCACACTACGCCATCGCTATGGCGGCGGGGGCGGCCGGGGAAAAGGAACGCGCCTTAGAGGAAGCGCGCCGGGCCCTTGAATTGCGTCCGGGCTGGGAAGCGGCGGCGTTGCTTCGAGGACAATTGATGGCGCATGAAAATCCGGCGGTAGCGACCGACTTCATGCAGGAGTTTCTCGAGCGCAACCCCCAAGCGCAAGACTTGCGTTTGTTCCTGGCGCGCACCTTGGTCGGCGTGAAGCGCTATGACGAAGCCCGCCGTCAGTTTAATCGGCTTCTTGAAAGCAATCCGAACAATCCGGGCGTGGTTTATCCGGTGGCCATCCTGGCGCTGCAACAAAAAGATCTCAGCTTGGCGGAGGCGCAGTTCAAGCATTTGCTGACACTGAATATCGAGGACAAGAGCCACGCGCTGTTTTTCCTTGGACAGATTGCCGAGGAACGCCAGCGCCAAGGCGAAGCCTTGTCCTGGTATGCCCAAATTCCGGAAGGAGAGCGTTATCTGGCAGCGCAGATTCGAAGCGCGCATCTGCTCGCCAGAGAAAGCCGACTGGATGAGGCGCGCAAATTGCTCGCTACGGCAAAGACATCGTCAACGGAAGAACGCATCCAGATGTTGATTGCCGAAGCTGGCTTGTTGCGTGAGGCGAAACAGGCGGAGGCGGCTTTTTATCTCCTCGAGTCGTCCTTGCGCCAATATCCGGATCAACCCGAATTGCTGTACGAAACGGCACTTCTCGCCGAGAAAATCGACAAGCTTGATATTCTCGAACGAAGGTTGCGCCGGTTGATCGAATTGCGTCCGGAAAGCGCACAGGCCTACAACGCTCTGGGGTACTCATACGCCGACCGCGGCATCCGTCTCAACGAAGCGCGCGAGTTGATCGAAAAGGCGCTTGGGCTTTCTCCTGATGACGTGTTCATTCTCGATAGCATGGGCTGGGTGCTGTATCGCCAAGGCGATCTAGAAGGTGCCTTGGCCTATCTCGAGAAAGCAAAGAGCAAGCGCGACGATCCAGAAATCGCCGCGCATCTTGGCGAAGTGCTGTGGGCGCTTGGCCGCAAGAGCGAAGCACAGCGCGTCTGGCAAGAGGCGCAGAAGAAAGATCCGGACAACGAAGCGCTGGTCGAAACTATCAAGAAATTCACCCCCTGAATCAATGAGGCAGTCACCGTTGTTCATGTCCACGTGCCGCGGTATCGGCTTCGCTTTGTTGGCAAGCCTGCTTGCCGCTTGCGGCACGCTTCTGCCGTCTACGGAGAGCGGCTTGCGCCGAGATGATCTTGCGGCGTTCTCCCTTCAGGGGCGGTTTTCCCTGCGCCAAGGCGAGCAGAATTATTCAGGGCGATTGACCTGGCGGCACGACGGTCCCGATAATGAATTGTTGCTCGCTTCGCCATTCGGACAGGGGGTCGCCGAAATCAGCACCAGCGCGCAAGGTGCGAAGCTGACGACGAGCAATGGCGAAACGCACGTGGCGGCCGATGCCGAATCCCTGATTCAGCGCTTTCTCGGCTATCCGCTTCCGCTGACGAAACTGGTCGACTGGCTGCGGGGCCGGTCTGGTACCGGTGACGTGGTTACGCCAGATCATGTTGGTCGGCCACTGCGCTTACGCCAGTTTCCCTGGCAGATCGAATATGGCTACGACAGCGATGATGCGGGAGCTTTGCCTGGCCGGATCTTCGCCGTGCGACTGGACAGCGAAGAAACCATCGAATTGCGCTTGCGAATCGATGAATGGCGTCAGCAAAGGAGGGGGCCGTGACCAATACATCCCTATGGGACTGGCAAAGCGACTACCCGGCGCCGGCGAAGCTGAACCTCTTCCTGCATGTCGTCGGGCGGCGCGCCGACGGCTATCATTTGCTGCAAACCGTCTTTCGCCTGCTCGACTTCGGCGACACCCTGCGTTTTTCACCACGCGCCGACGGCGACGTTGTGCTCGCCAATCCACTGCCCGGCGTCCCCTCGGAGAGCGATTTGACCGTGCGTGCGGCACGTCTGCTGCAAGCCGAAACGGGGTGCCGGAAGGGGGTCAATATCCAGGTTGACAAGCGCCTGCCGATGGGCGGTGGCCTCGGTGGCGGCAGTTCAGACGCAGCGACAGTGCTGCTTGCGCTCAACCATCTTTGGCGTCTCGGGCTGTCGCGTCGGCGCTTGCAGGATATCGGGGTGACGTTGGGCGCTGACGTGCCCGTGTTCATTCATGGTCGCAACGCTTTTGCCGAAGGCGTAGGCGAGGACTTGCGGACGCTTGATTTGCCGCCGGCCTGGTACGTGGTGCTCGAACCCCCTGCACAGGTGCCCACGGCGGCAATCTTCGGTGCGCCCGAACTCAAGCGCGACAGCTCCCCAATGGCCGCGACCGACTGGCGGCCGGGCATTGGCGGCAACGATCTCGAAGCCGTCGCTGTCGCGCGCTTCCCGGCCGTCGCCGAATACCTTGAATGGCTGTCGGCGTTCGGCGATGCGCGTATGAGCGGTTCCGGCGCCTGCGTCTTCGCCGCTTACGCCAGCCGGACAGAAGCCGAAGCCGTTTATTCGCGGCTGCCGGAGGGGATGCGCGGCTGGGTGGCGGCAGGTCTCGACTGGCATCCGCTGCATGATCTTGTGGCGTAAACGGTGGCTTGGGTAACGCCTTAATCAATTTCGTTTGCGGTGTGGAATGGGGATTCCCGCCGTCAACTGTTTTTTTTAAAAAAAACGCTGTATAATCCGCGCCTCGTTCATTCGGCATGCCGGACGGACGACAGCTGGGGAGTCGCCAAGTTGGTCAAGGCACCGGATTTTGATTCCGGCATTCGAAGGTTCGAATCCTTCTTCCCCAGCCACTCGAATTTCTCCAACCGGGCAGGACACATCGTTCCTGCCCGTATTGCTTTGTTCGGCGCCCAAGCAAAGGCGCATCCGGAATGCACGCTATGGCCTACGATAGCCTGATGGTATTTACTGGCAACGCCAATCCCAAGTTGGCTGCGGACGTTGTCAAACGCCTCAATATTTCACTGGGACGCGCCAAAGTCGGCCGTTTCTCCGATGGGGAAATCGCCGTCGAAATCCAGGAGCATGTGCGTGGCAAGGATGTCTTCATCCTTCAATCGACTTGTGCGCCGTCCAATGAAAACCTGATGGAGTTGCTGGTCATGGTGGACGCGCTGAAGCGCGCTTCGGCCGGACGGATTACAGCCGCCATCCCTTATTTTGGCTACGCCCGCCAGGATCGCCGTCCGCGTTCGGAGCGCGTTCCGATTGCCGCCAAACTGGTCGCCGACCTGCTCACCGCAGCCGGAGTTGACCGCGTGTTGACGATGGACCTGCACGCCGAGCAGATTCAGGGCTTCTTCAACATCCCGGTCGACAATATCTACTCGTTGCCGATCATGCTTGCCGATGTCTGGAAACAGCACTACCCCAACCTGATGGCGATTTCCCCCGACGTTGGCGGCGTCGTTCGTGCGCGCGCACTGGCCAAGCGCCTCGAATGCGATCTGGCGATCATCGACAAGCGTCGTCCCAAGGCCAACGTTTCCGAAGTCATGAACATCATCGGTGAAGTCGAAGGCCGCACCTGCGTGATCATGGACGACATGGTCGATACCGCCGGCACCCTGTGCAAAGCCGCCTCCGCGCTCAAGGATCACGGGGCATTGAAAGTTCTGGCTTATTGCGTACACCCTGTCTTGTCCGGCGCCGCGGTCAGCCGCATCAACGATTCGGCGATCGACGAACTGGTCGTCACCGACACGATTCCTCTGAGCGAGGAAGCCCAGAATTCGCCGCGCATCCGCCAGTTGTCGGTTGCCGACGTGCTGGCCGAAACGATCCGCCGCATCAGCAACGAAGACTCGGTCTCGTCGCTGTTCATCGAATGATTTTTTAACCCCTGCCTGGTCGCGGGCAGGTTTTGTTGTATCAACCAGGAGTCATCATGAAATTTGAACTGAACGCGCAAACGCGCTCACTGCAGGGGTCCGGAGCGAGCCGCCGCCTGCGTCGCGCGAACAAGGTGCCGGGTATCGTCTACGGCGGCACGGCTGCCCCGGCGATGATCGAACTCGACCACAACGAACTGATTCATGCGTTGCGCAAGGAAGCTTTTCACGCTTCGATGATCGGCCTCAAGGTCGACGGCGTTGAGCAAAGCGTCCTGCTGCGCGATGCGCAAATGCATCCGTACAAGCCGCTCGTGCTGCACATCGACTTCCTGCGTGTCGATGCTACGCACGCGATTCACCAGAAAGTGCCGCTGCATTTCGTCAACGGCGACATTTGCCCGGGCGTCAAGCTTGGGGGTGGTGCTGTGACGACGGCGATGGTCGAAGTCGACGTGACCTGCTTGCCGCAAAATCTGCCGCCTTTCATTGAGGTCGATCTCAAGGATATGCAAGCTGGTCAGACGATCCACGTTTCGCAGATCACCTACCCGCAGGGCGTCAAGCCGGTGATGCACGGCAGTGAAGATCCGGTCGTGGTTTCGATCGCGGCCAAGAAGGGTGCGACCGAAGCTGCTGAGGGTGAAGAAGCGCCTGCCGCTTGATCGCTTGAATCGCACGCGTCGTAACGACAGGCCGCCGCACGGGCAACCCCCGCGGCGGCCTTTCAATTTTCAGGGCAAGCGTTCATGACAGTTCCCCGCCTTATCGTCGGTCTCGGCAATCCAGGCAAAGAGTACGAGGACACCCGGCACAATCTCGGCTTTTGGTTCGTCGACCGACTGGCGCAGGAACTCAAAGTCGGATTGGCGCCACAGGGCAAGTTCTACGGGACTGCCGGCCGGCAAGGTGAACTATGGTTGCTCGAACCGAGCACTTTCATGAACCGTTCCGGCCAGTCGGTGGCAGCACTGGCACGCTTCTATAAAATAGCGCCGGAAGAAATCCTCGTCGTGCACGATGAGCTTGATCTGCCCCCGGGCGGGATTCGCCTCAAACTAGGCGGCGGCAACGGTGGCCATAACGGCTTGAAGGATATCCAGGCGCATCTGGCCACCCCGAATTTCTGGCGCTTGCGTTTAGGCATCGGCCATCCCGGTGAGCGCAACGAGGTCGTCAATTACGTCCTCAAAGCGCCGCGTAAGGAAGAACAGGAATTGGTTGACCGCGCGCTCGACCGCTGCCTGCTGGCTTGGCCGAAGCTGGCTAGCGGCGATTACGAAGCGGCACAACGTCTGCTGCACAAGAAAGACCTTTGAACAGGATGAAATCATGAGCCTCAAATGCGGAATCGTCGGCCTGCCGAACGTCGGCAAGTCCACCCTCTTCAACGCGCTGACCAAGGCCGGCGTGGCGGCGGAGAATTATCCCTTCTGCACCATCGATCCGTCGGTGGGCGTTGTCGAAGTACCGGACAAGCGCTTGCAGCAACTGGCAGCGATCATCAAGCCGCAGCGCGTCGTACCGGCGGTGACCGAATTCGTTGATATCGCCGGTCTGGTTGCTGGCGCCTCGAAGGGCGAAGGTCTCGGTAACCAGTTCCTCGCCAACATCCGCGAAACCGACGCCATCCTGCACGTCGTCCGTTGCTTCGCCAACGACAACGTGATCCACGTCTCGGGCAGCGTGCACCCGATTCGCGACATCGAGGTCATCGATACCGAACTCGCGCTGGCCGACCTTGCCACCGTCGAGAAAGCGCTCAACCGTTACCGCAAGCCGGCGAGCGCCGGCGACAAGGAAGCCAAGCTGCTCGTCGCCGTGCTCGACAAGTGCTACGCGCAGCTCGATCAGGGTAAGCCGGTGCGGGCGCTCGACCTTTCCAAGGAGGAATGGGCAAACCTCAAACCCTTCTGCCTGATCACCGCCAAACCGGTGCTCTACGCGGCCAACGTTGCCGAGGATGGCTTCGAGAATAATCCCCATCTTGACGCCGTGCGTGCCCATGCCGCGGCTGAAAAGGCGGAAGTGGTCCCCGTCTGTGCGGCGATCGAGGCCGAGATCGCCGATCTCGACGACGAAGAAAAGCAGATGTTCCTCGCCGACCTCGGTCTTGAGGAACCGGGGCTGGATCGGCTGGTGCACGCCGGCTACCACCTGCTTGGCCTACAGACCTACTTCACCGCCGGCGTCAAAGAGGTGCGGGCGTGGACGATTCATCAGGGCGATACGGCCCCCCAGGCTGCCGGCGTCATCCATACCGATTTCGAGCGCGGCTTCATCCGTGCGCAGACGATTGCCTTCGACGACTTCATCGCCTACGGCGGCGAACAGGGGGCCAAGGAGGCCGGCAAGATGCGCGCCGAAGGCAAGGACTACGTCGTCAAGGACGGTGATGTGATGAATTTCCTGTTCAACGTCTAAGGGGGTTCAAAGCAACCCCTGTCGGTTTTGACGATCACTCACCGGAAAAAGCCGCTTCAACAGCGGCTTTTGACATTCTGGTGAGCTTAGTTGTCAATTGCGGTACGGTGAAAAATGTTGCTCTTTGGCTTTCGCCGGTGATGATGGATGAGCGGTTGCTGTCCTCGCTTCAGAACATGCCTTGCACCCGAATATCCCCTAGGCTGAGAGGATATTGTCCTGAAAGCTTTTTGTAAGAATGACTGACAAGCTTGACCCCCGTCAAATCGCGCGCCTTCAGTAAGGCCGGTTGCGGTGGCCTAAACAGCAGCCGCAAAATCAGCCACGTCTTGAAGACCTTTTCCCCCAGTCAATCACCATGTCAAAAAGAACGTTGTTAACCCTGGGGGACGCGTGAATTCGCCACCTATATAAGACTATAATCACCTAACAATTTTACGGTCGAAGCTTGTCAGGGGATAAAGGCGGATATGACCAAGGCGGAAAAGAGGCGGTGCGACTCGGCTTATTGGCCGACGAAGAAGAGGTTTTTCTTGCGCAGGATTTTGCCGCTACTCGTCCTCCTGAATTCCCCCCATGTTTTTGCCGATCATGCTTCGAATCTGGTCGAGCTTTCGCTCGAAGACCTGCTCAAGGTCGAGGTAAGCAGCGCGACGGGGTTTTCCCAGTCTGTCGAAGATGCCCCGGCAAGTGTCAGCGTGATTGGCGAAACCGAGTTACGACAACGCGGCTACCGCAATCTGGCGGAAGCACTGGTGACCCTTCCCGGCATCCATTCCAGCAACGATCACAACTATACCTTTCTCGGCGTACGCGGTTTTAACCGTCCAAGCGATTACGGGACGCGTATCCTGCTTCTGACCGACGGCGCTCGGCAGAATGATCCGCTGTATGACCAGGCGCTTTTCGGCAACGAGTCGCCCATCGAGATCGACTGGGTCAAACGCCTCGAATTCGTCGCTGGCCCGGCCTCTGCGATTTATGGGGCCAATGCCTTGTTTGGCACCGTGAATGCCGTGATGCTCGATGGCGGCGACATTGATGGTGTGCGGACTTCACTGGATGTTGGTTCAGAAAATACGCGCCGACTCGGACTCGTTGCTGGAAAAAGATTGCCCGGAGATAGGGAATGGTTCTTCGGTTTTGCAGCCTACCGTTCGGATGGCAGCAATTTTTATTTTCCTGAGAATGACAACGGTGCTTCCGATGGCCATGCCCGTGGGCTCGATGGCGAGCGGTACCAGAAGGCCTATGCCAAGTTCCGTTGGGGAAATTGGCGGCTGTCGACAAATGTCAGCAGGCGCGAGAAGGATCTCCCGAACGCGCCATTTGGGACGACATTTGGCCAGAGCGGAACGCGAAGCACCGACGAAAACCGATTGGTGGAGTTGCGCTACGACGGCGAAAATCTGGATGGTTGGCAAACGGGCATCAGGGTCTACTCGGGGAAGTATGAATACTCGGGGGACTGGGTATTTGCCCCGGCTGCCGATGGACGAGACCGCGCTGTTGCCGAATGGTACGGCGGTGAATACCGTGTGACGCATACCGGTATCCGAGGCCACAAGCTGGTCTTTGGGATGGATGCGCAATGGAATACTCGCGTTGAACAGCGCTATTTTGAGGTGAATCCTTATGCAAGAGTGCTGGAAACCGATCATCGCACGCGGGTTCATGGTTTCTTTGTGCAGGATGAGTGGCGGTTCCATCCGCATTGGCTGCTCAATATTGCGTTGCGCCGTGATGCGCACAGCGACTTTGAAGGGATCACCTCGCCACGAGGCGCCCTTATTTGGCAGCCCAATCAACGGTTTAGTCTGAAAGCCATGGCCGGTAGCGCCTTTCGCGCGCCCAATGCGTTCGAGCGGTTTTACAACGACGGCAACGTCACCCAGGCGGCAAACCCGAGCCTTAAGTATGAACGCATCAGAAGTGTCGAACTTGCCGCGGCCTATCGTTTCGGCCAGAGCGGACGCCTGGGGGCCAGCATCTACAGGAACCAGGTGCACAACCTGATCGATCAGGTGACCGATTCCTCCGGCGTCTCTTCTTTCGTCAATCAGGGCGATGTCCGCGCACGCGGTTTAGAGCTCAGCGCGGAAAACGCCTGGGCCGGGGATTATCGATTGCGCGGCAGCCTGACCTGGCAGCAAAGTCACCGAGATGACGGGTCGGTCATGGTCGATTCGCCGAAAGTGATGGGCAAGCTGGCGTTCAGCGTTCCCGTCGGACAGGGGTGGCGGGCGTCAGGTGAGATACTGGGGATCTCCTCGCGGCGAGGTTTGAATGGGGCGGTTCCCGGGTATGGCATTGCGAATTTGTCGGTGGCCTCGAGAGTGTTGCCCGGTATCGGCAGCTTCATGCTGGGCATTCATAATCTCGGCGATCGCAAGTATTTCGACCCGGCCGCATCCAGCCTTTCCCAGCGATCGGTAGTGCAAGAAGGTCGGCAGATCGTTCTGCGCTGGATATTGGCGCTCTGAGTCCGGCTATGTGGGTGCCCGATGCCTCTGCTAAATCGAGTTTGTGGAAAACGCTATCACTGATTTTTCTTATGATTCTTCTGCCGATAAAGGCATCGGCGCAGGCCGTGGCCGAGGGCGACCTCAAGGCGGCCATCATCGTTAATATGCTGTTGTTTGTCGAAACGCCGGCGGATGCGGGAGCGAATATCCGATCGAATAAGGTGTGCTACCTAGACGATAGCCCGGTTTCCCGTGCGCTGCAGCGGCTTGATGGAAAGATAGTGAAAGGGCAGGAAATCCGGGTTGAGCGTAAGGGCGCTGAGGGATGGAAGGATTGTCAGGCCATCTATTTTTCTTCAGCCGATGCCGCAGCGCTGGCCACGATGGGGCAAGGGCTGTCAACTGCGCCAGTCCTGGTTGTCGGAGATTCGCCGGGTTATCTTGAACGGGGGGTTATGCTCAACATGGAGTTGCAGGAGGGGTTTGTTGTCTTCGATATTAATCTCCTGGCAGCTAAGAAAGCTGGAGTCATGGTGAGTTCGAAAGTGCTCCGGTTGGCGAGAAAGATCATTAAATAACCATGAAAAACAGAACGCAGTCATTTGCTTCCCCTCAGGCGAGTCTTTTGACCTCTGCGTTAGCGCTATTCATCGTTTTTATCTTCCTGGTGACGTATCAGTGGGTCAGCGGACGCCGGCAATTGCTGGAAGAGCTTCGTACCGAGGCAATGATCATTTCCGCCAACAGTTCGGCGGCACTGGCGTTTGAGGACGAAAAAGGGGCCCATGAAATTCTTTCTGCCCTCTGGGTCAATACAAAAATCATGGCCGGCGCCTTGTATCTTGCGAATGGCGAATTATTTACGGCGATCAGCGATTCGGGGTCGGCTTTCCCGGACAAGCTGGAAACAGGGGGGGGCGGTACGTCTGGCCTTGATAAGAGAGGTGGATATTTTTCGCTCGAAGGTGGGCTGGTTGAGCCGGTACTTTTGAAGAATAGCCAAGTCGGTACTTTGGTCCTGCGCTTCACCTATGCGCAGCTCTATCAGCGGATGGCGGTTTTTGTGATTGGTTTGCTGGCCGTCGGCGCGCTCGCGCTCTTCATGACCCATCTGTTCACCATTCGTCTGCGCAAAAGAATGTCCAATGCTGAAAAAGAACTTGAACGCATGGCTTTTTACGATCGCGTCACCGGGTTGCCTAATCGAACCTATTTCGAAAGTGAAATCAAAAAAGCGGTCGAGTATGTCCGGCGCGAACAAAAATGCGCCGCGCTGATGTTCATCGATGTCGACAATTTCAAGAAGGTCAACGACCTGTGCGGACACCAGGCAGGCGATCAGGTGTTGATGATGATTGCCGAGCGGTTGAAAAAAACGATTCGAGTCACGGATTTCATCGCCCGCGTCGGCGGCGACGAGTTTGTCGTGATTTTGTACGGGATTGGCTCCCCCGGAAATGCCGCGAGAATAGCCGAGAACATGATCGAGTCGATATCGCAGCCGTTTCCGAGCAAGCCGCATGAGAGCCATGTCGGGCTGAGCGTGGGGGTGACGATGATGTCCTCAGGTGGCGAGGGGCCGGAAACCCTGGTCAAATGGGCCGATATGGCGATGTACGTGGCGAAATCGCAGGGGAAGAACCGTTATCAGTTTTTCTCGGCCGAGATCAATGAAAGGGTTCATCAGGAGCTCAGGATAGAGGCCGGGATGCGTAGCGCCCTAAAGGAAACGGAAGGCGGTTTGTGGGTGGCCTATCAACCCCAGTTTTGTGCCAAATCCCGGAAAATGGTGGGGGTCGAGGCGCTCATGCGGTGGACGCAAAAAGATGGTGTGCCAGTTTCGCCCGCAGAATTTATTGCCATTGCTGAAAAAACCAATCTCATTGCGGAGGTCGGCACCTGGGTGGTCGAGCAAGTCTGTCGCGATCTTGCAGAATTGGAATCTTTCGGAATAGAGATTCCCAGAGTCGCCATTAACGTTTCCCCCCTTGAGTTGCGGCGCGGCGATGCTGTTGTCAATGATTTTTGCCGTATCCTTGAGCGGTATGGACAGCCGCGAGAGCGTTTCGAGTTTGAAGTCACGGAAAACGCACTGATGAGCGAACGAGGGTCGGAGGTCCTGGCAGCTTTTCGGGAGGCGGGATTCTCGTTGGCGATCGATGACTTCGGCGCGGGTTACTCTTCACTCGGTTATCTGAAACGCTTTCAGGTCAGCGCATTAAAAATCGATCGCCAGTTCATCCAAAGTTTGCCCGAGGATCAAGACGATCGAACGATTGTTGCGGCGGTGATCCAGATGGCGAAGGCGTTGGGGGTGGTCGTGGTTGCCGAGGGCGTCGAGACTGAGGCCCAAGCGGCATTTCTCTCCGGCCTGGGCTGCGATGTGTTTCAGGGGTATCTGTTGTGCAAGCCGCTTCCGGCCCGTTCGCTGTCCAGCTTCATGCAGGGCCAGCGGGATGGGCAGGTGACGGGATAGGCCACATAATTCGGGCTGCTTTTTGCGTCCTCGGGATGGGGTATTTCACCATCGTCGGGAGAGGTCAGCGTAGTGCCCTCGTTGCCGTTTTGCCAAACCGAGAAAATCCTAGAGCTCCATTGTGTCAGCGAATGAAAGCGCTTTGAGTTGGGCGCTATTGAATTGCTCCGCAGACAATCCCAGCATGGCGGCGTGATCGGCAATGGCTTGGCCGTCTTCGCCCTCGCTGATTCTTGCCAGGTCGAGGAAGGGGCCGTAGATGCCCCCGTTGCCAAGCAGGGCATCGGAGATGGGTTCGGGCAGGCTCATCGACTCGAGAACCTTGTCCATGCTGACACCAAGCAGGACATCGAGCATGGAAAAAGCGCCTGTGATGAATAAATTGTCATATTCCTGGCGATCGACGAGGCCGTGCGCCAATTCTTCCATCAGCTTGGCGCGGGTCAGCGCCGTATGCATCAGGGCAGGTGCCATCGGGTCTTTGCTTGCCGTCGCCAACAGTAAGGACAGCCACTTGTTGAGTTTGTCGTAACCGAGGATGGTGACCGCGTGCCGGAAGGACTGGATTTCGCAGGACAGTCCGAAGCCGGCCGAGTTGATGTAGCGCAGTAGCTTGTAGGAGAGGGCGACATCTTGTTTCAGTGCAGCCTCAATGTCCCTGATCTCGGCATTCTTGCGGACCAGATTGAGGACGCGGACGATCTGGGCCTGTCCGGGGTTGAGTGCCTTGGCCGGGGCTTTGGTCGATTGTTTGAAGAACCAGCTGGCGGCGGCGCTGATGCCGGCATCTAGGCAGGACTGGAAACCAGGAGCGTCATAGACCCGCGTCGCTACGGCAATGCCGTAGGGCTGCGTTTTGACGGAGAGCACCTTCAGTTGCTCCGTGGTATAGGTTTGCGCGTCGAATCCAATGAAGCGAAATGGGACGCCCGTCGAAATCGCGGCGCCGGCTTGCTTGTCGAAGACCAGGCAAAGCGAGGGTTGCGCCGATTTCAGGACGTCGATGAATTCTGCGGAATTTTCGCCGTCCAATAGCGACGACGAAGTAACCTCAAGGGTGGCGTTGGCAGGCATGGCCCAGTCGAGGAGTTTGGCGTCACAGGGCGTTCCGGCGCAGTCGATGAAGACCAGTTTTTCGCTCTCCGGCCAGAATTCGAGCAGGGCGCCGAGGGCGGAGGCGCCGTCGCGGGTGGTCGCACCGTCGATAAAATGCAGCGTCAGCCGATTGGCGATGATTTTGCTCTGGCGATTGACCAGAGGCTGACGCGAAATGAAAACATCGGGCATGGCAGTTAACCTGAAAATAATGATGAGTGCTGGGCGGCTCTGCTCGAGCTTGCGGCGGACTCGAAAGCATCGGCAATGAAATCCTCGTCGGCCAGGCTGCATTTTCCGACAAAATCGCCTCGAGCGGCAGCTACCATGGCCGGAGAACCGCAAACATAAGTTTGTCGACCTGAAAAATCCGGGAAGTCTTTCATTACCACTTGATGTACCAAGCCGGTTCGGCCAGCCCAGTTGTCGTCGATGCGCGGTTCCGAAAGTACCGGAACGAAATGGAGGAAGTCATGTTCGCTGGCCCAGCGTTCGGCAAGCGGCAGCAAATAGAGATCGGCGCGGGTCCGACCGCCCCAGTAAAGCGTTATCGACCTTTTCATCCCGATGGCGATGGCGTGCTCGATGATGGATTTGATTGGCGCGAAGCCGGTGCCGCCGGCCACCATTACGATGGGTTTGTCGGAATCTTCGCGCAGGAAGAAGCTGCCATGTGGACCATTCAGGCGCAGGATGTCGCGCTCCTTCATTGTGCTGAAGACATGTTCGGTAAATTGCCCGCCGGGAGCGTGACGAACGTGCAGTTCCAGGTGCTCGCCTTGCCCTGGGGCATTGGCGAGGGAGAAAGCGCGGCGTTGGCCGTCTTTGAGCAGAATCTCGACGTATTGGCCGGCGAGGAAGTGCAGGCGTTCGTTGGCCGGTAGGGTGAGTTCAAGCAACATGACGTCGGGAGCGGCGCGCGTCATGCGCCGGACCCGCGCCGGCAGTGTTTTTATCGGGAGGTCGTCCAGCGATTTCCTCGCCTCGCGGCACTCGATGGTCAGGTCGCTCAAGGCGCGAGCTCGGCAGAAAAGGGCGGCGCCAGCTTCACGGTCCCGAGGCTCCAGCACGACATCAAGCGTGCCCCCGTGATCGACACGGCCGCTCGTCACCTTGCCACGGCAAGCGCCGCAAGCGCCACTGCGGCATCCGTAAGGCATCATCACGCCCTGCCGCAGCGCCGCGTCGAGAATCGTTTCCTCCGGCCCGGATTCAAAGACGTGGCCGCTTGGTTGAATGCGGATCGTATAACTCATCAAAACTCCCGCAGGGCATGAATCCGGTAAAATCGCGCCGTGCAAAAACTATTGATCGTTGGCAGCGGCGACGTCGCTTGTCGATGCCTGCCCCGTTTGCTTGGCCGTTACCGGATATACGCGCTGTTGCGCGAGCCGGCGCAGGCGGCTTTCTGGCGCGCCAGGGGCGTGCGGACGGTGGTCGCCGATCTTGATGACCGCGCCAGCCTGTCGCGGATTTCCGGTCTTGCCGACATCGTTCTGCATTTTGCCCCGCCGTCGGAAAAGGGCGAGGTCGATGCCCGGACGCGCCGCCTGCTCGTCGCGCTACTTCGCGGGAAAAGTCTACCACGGCAACTGGTCTATATCAGCACCACGGGGGTCTATGGCGATTGCGCTGGCGCGCATATCGACGAGACGCGCAGGCCAAAACCGAAGACGGCGCGCGCCCGGCGCCGTATCGATGCCGAGTCGCAGTTGCGGAAATTCGGTGCGCATCACGGCGTATGTGTCAGCATGCTGCGCGCTCCCGGGATCTACGCAGCTGACCGCTTGCCGATCGAGCGCTTGCAGAAAGGCGTGCCGGCGCTTCGTGGCGAGGACGACGTGTATACCAACCATATTCATGCCGACGATCTGGCCGGGCTGGTTTGCGCGGCGTTGCGTTACGGCCGGGCCAACCGCTGCTACAACGCGACCGATGATTCCGACATGAAAATGGGTGAATATTTCGATCTGGTCGCTGAGCACTTTGCGTTGCCAAAGGCGCCGCGCATCTCGCGCCGGGAGGCCGAGGCGCGATTGTCGCCAGTGCAGTTGTCGTTTATGAGCGAGTCGCGGCGCATCGACAATACACGTATCAAGAAAGAGTTGAAATTCCGGCTACGTTATCCGCAGGTTGCGGACGGCATCGCCGCCGCACGGGAAGAAAGGGGCATTTGATGTATTACCTCGAAATCAAGGCCTTGCATATCATGCTCGTTGCCAGTTGGTTCGCCGGGCTTTTCTACCTGCCGCGCATTTTCGTCAACCTGGCGATGGTGCCCCCGGACAGTGTCGCCGAACGCGAGCGTCTTTTGCTCATGGCTGACAAGCTTTACCGCTTCATGACGCCGATCGGCTATCTGGCGGTGCTTTCCGGACTCTGGCTGTGGCTTGGCGTCGGCATCGGCGGCGCTTGGTTGAACGTTAAACTGGCGTTGGTCGGCGGTCTGTTGGTGTACAACCATTATTGCGGCAAGCTGATCGGCGATTTCCGGGACGGGCGCAATGGCCATAGTCATGTCTGGTTTCGTTGGTTCAACGAAATCCCGGCCGTGGTGCTGCTTGTTGTATGCTTCCTCGTTGTTCTCAAACCTTTTTAGGAAAGCATTTTGGAAAAGTTTTTTGCCACCTGTCCGCGTGGTCTGGAAGCCCTGCTTGCGGAAGACCTTCTCGCCGCTGGCGGCAAGGAGATGAAACAAATTCCCGGCGGCGTGCATTTTTCCGCCGGTTGGCCAGAGTGCTACGCGGCTAATCTGCATTCACGTATCGCGACACGTATCTTGTGGCGCGTGGCGCAAGGCCGTTATACGCGGGAAGACGATATTTACAAGCTGGCGCTCGATGCCCCCTGGCCGAAGCTGTTTGCCCCGGAACAGACGATCCGTGTCGATGTGACGGCGGTCAAAAGCCCGCTGAAGAGCCTAGAGTTCATCACACTGCGCATCAAGGACGCCGTTTGTGATCGCTTTCGTGCCGATTGCGGCCAGCGCCCCAGCGTCGATACGCGCGAACCGGGGGTGCGCATTCACGGCTTCATCACGGCTGACGAATGCACGCTGTACATCGATACCTCGGGCGCACCGCTCTACCAGCGCGGATTGCGCCAGAAGACGGTCGAAGCGCCGCTGAAGGAGAATCTGGCCGCCGGCATTCTGCGTCTGAGCGGCTGGCAGCCGGGAACGCCCTTGCTCGATCCAATGTGCGGCAGCGGTACTTTTCTCGTCGAGGCAGCGCAGATGGCGCTCAACATTGCGCCGGGCTCGGGCGGGCGCAGTTTCGGCTTCCAGCGCCTGAAAAACTTCCGGCTCGATACCTGGAAAGACCTGCTCGATGAAGCGCAGGACGCCGAAATGCCGACCCGGGATATGAAGATATTCGGCAGCGACGTTTCGCCGGTGTCGGTGCGTGCCGCGCTCGCCAACCTCGACCGCGCCGGCCTGCTGCCAGCGGTGACACTGAAGTCGGGCGATATTCGCGATATCGATGCGCCGGCTGAAAGCGGCATCTTGGTCGCCAACCCGCCCTACGGCGAGCGCCTGTCCGAGCAGGACGAGCTGGCGGCGTTCTATCCGCAACTCGGCGCTGCCCTCAAGCGCAAATTTGCCGGCTGGAACTGCTATTTGCTGACGGCCGACATGCGTTTGCCCAAGCTGATGCGTCTGTCGCCGAGCCGCAAAACACCGCTCTACAACGGCGCCATCGAATGCCGCCTGTTCGAGTTCAAAATGGTCGCTGGCAGCAATCGCCGGGTCGCCGGGGAGACGGACTGAGATGCTGGTTCATCCCCAGTTCGATCCGGTGGCGATGGCCATCGGTCCGCTGGCGATCCGCTGGTATGGGCTGATGTACTTGGCCGCTTTCCTGCAGTTCTGGTGGCTCGGCAAGCACCGCATCCAGACCCATCCGCAGCTCAAGCAGGGCGGCTGGACTGTCCAGCAACTCGATGATCTCCTCTTCTACGGCGTTCTCGGTGTCGTGGTCGGCGGACGGCTCGGACAAGTCATCTTCTACGAGCCGGGCTATTATTTATCGCATCCGTTGGAGATCGTCGCCGTCTGGAAAGGCGGCATGGCCTTCCACGGCGGGTTCCTCGGCGTCCTGCTGGCGGTGTGGCTGTACGCCCGTAAAATGCAGCGTACCTGGCTCGATATCACCGACTTTGTCGCACCGCTCGTGCCGCTCGGTCTGGCTGCCGGGCGTATTGGCAATTTCATCAATGGCGAATTGTGGGGGCGGGTTGCCGATCCGGCGCTGCCTTGGGCGATGGTTTTTCCTTACGTCGACAACTTGCCGCGGCATCCGTCGCAGCTCTACCAGGCCGGGCTGGAAGGCCTCAGCCTGTTTATCCTCCTCTGGTTGTATTCCGGAAAATCCCGACCGCGCGGTGCGGTTTCCGGGGCGTTTCTGCTTGGTTACGGCTGCTTCCGTTACCTAGGTGAGTTCTTTCGCCATCCCGACGACGGAATCATGGGGGTCTCGGAAGTTGTCAGCATGGGGCAATGGCTTTCCCTGCCGATGATCCTAGGCGGATTGGCCATGCTTTTCTGGGCGTACCGGAGGGCGGGTCGAAATTGACTCCGGGGGAAGGGGGGGCGGTTGACTTTCCCTTCCGCATGGCGATCAAATATGTATTTCGGCGCGCATGAAAGTTGATTCTCTGCCGACAGGATGGCAGAGGGAGCGTCAGTGTCTGAAGCAGCTTTACTGATTTCAAGGAATGCTGATGTCAGGATTCAATCTTCCGCAAACACAATCAGCTAAAACAGCGGCTTTTTTTGATGTGCCCAGTGCAACAGCCTGGTTGGCCAGTCAACCCCAGGCTAACGCGCCGGCAATGCTGGCTGAACTGCTGATTCAGATCGAGGCGCTCAATGTCTATCGCCTGTCGGCGCGCGAGCGTTTCAAGGTCATGGAAGTGCTGCGTAAATCCCTTTTTGCGGTGAGCAGTCAATGCCAGTTGCGCTTCGAGAACAAGCCGTTGCCGCTGCTATCGTCCGAGCAGACGATGCTGGAATGGACTCAGCGCTTGTGGCGAACGGCGGCTATCGCTTATCTGCACTGCTTGCAGGGCTGCCTGGATCGCGATCCGGGGCTGGACGGCGAAGGGGCGCGGGTGGCGCATCGGGTGTTGTCCTGCCTGCGCATGGAGCAGTTGACGGCCTATTTGGCGTGGAGTGAGCCGGCGGCGGGGTTTTGGGGGCTGCTTCATTCCGTGTGGGCGGCGGCCGAGACGCTGGGCGTGACGCGTGATCCGGTGGTGGACAGGTTGCCCGGGGAGACCAGCGAATCGACGGCCAGTGGCCAGTACTGCATGGCCTTGCTGCTGCATCTGGCCGATCCGTTCAGCCTGTCGCGCAACCAGTTTGCCGCGGCTTGCCGTTGGTTCGCACGCTGGCGGGAATTGGCGAAGGTCTTGCCGAGGCCGGACGAACGGCCAAAATCCGGCTGCATCGCCATCGATCTGGCGCAAGCATGCCCCATTCACGAGCTTGCCGGCGAACCGGAGGAGGGTCGCTGGCTCGCCGTCGGTTCAGTGCTGCGCAAGATGAGTCAGCGCCTGGAATCGCTGGCCGCTGGCGAGATGCCGGAGATCCTCAAGCTAGGGAGCGCCCTTTCCTCCGCGGCCTGCGTTGAATTACTCGAGCACTTGGTCGAACGATTGCGCCATTCCCATGTGGTTGCGCCTGTGCCCGAGGCTTGGGCGGGAGAAGCGTCCGCTGCTGTCGCGGTTGGACTGGAGAGTATTCACCGTCTACTCGGCGGGCGCAGACCGGATGAAAAACCCGCGGCTTATCGCGATCGGCTGGGCGCCGAGCAAATTGCTGTTTTCGGCCATGTCGTGCGCCGACAGGAAGGCGAAGCCAAGGCCGAGGGGTGGCGCGTCGTCGGTCAGCAGCCAGGTGGGGTGGCGCTATTGCGCCCGGTCGATAGCGTCGAGCCCCGGCTGGTTTTTCGCAGCCTGCTTGCTGTGCGGGTGCCGGGGCAGGAAAGGTACGCGTTGGCGGCGACGACCCGCTTGTGTTCTCGTGCCATCGCGACGGGTCCGGACAATAGAGGATTCGAACTGCGGGTTTCCTTGACGGTGCTGCCCGGGGAGCCGGGCCCATTGCTGGCCGAGATGCGGGAAAAACCGACGGGGAAAATTAGCACGCATCCGGCGCTCTTCCTGGCCGGAGATACGGATCGTGCGACCATGGTCGTGTTGCCGATCGGGTTGACGGCGCGTGCCATGTCCATCCGGTTTCTTGACACTCTGGATGCGCGGCCGCTTGATTTCCGGTTGGCCGCATTGAGGGAGCGCGGCGGCAACTATGAGATTTGGACGTGTGCTCGGGCTGACGACGCGAAGGAATTGGCGTTGGAGAGTGACTAAGCTTTTTCCTGTCTATTAGGGGCATCTCCGCTGACCGGATCGCTTTGCGTCGCCACTTTTTTCGCAACGGCAGGGCGATCAAGCAGCGAGGTTGGCGCATGCGGAACGCCATTCTCGAAGCGGCAGAGGGGTGATGATCGTTGCAGGCCGTTACGTTGCCGTGCTGCCGCTGATCCCGGTTCAGTGCTCCAATTGCTTGGTGATCAGCAGCGTACTGTTCATGACCTTGTCGGTGTAAGCCATCACCAGCGCAGAAAGGACAAAGGTCAGGTGGATGACGATCTGGAAGAAGACCCCGTGTTCGATTTTGGAGAGCGCAAAGGCATCCGGTGCTTCCGCCATCTTGCTGCCGATTTCGATGAAGATTTTGAGCAGGTGGATCGAAGAAATGCCGATCAGCGCTGTCGCCAGTTTGACCTTGAGGACGCCGGCGTTGACGTGTGACAACCATTCGGGCTGGTCAGGGTGGTCTTCGAGGTCGAGTCGGGAAACAAAGGTCTGATACCCCCCTACGGTGACCATGATCAGCAGGTTGGCGACCATGACGACGTCGATCAGCCCGAGCACGATAAGCATGATATCGATTTCGGTCAGCGTGACCGCGTGGCCGACGAGGTGGGTCAACTCTTGCAGGAATTTGAAGACGTAAACGCCTTGGGCAAAAACCAGTCCGAGGTAGAGCGGCGCCTGCAACCAGCGGCTGCCGAACAGGAAAGCTTCAAGGTAGTGAGAAATGTTCTTTTGCATAGTGTAAAAAAGGACGAATGGGTAATGGCGGAAGAACGGGGGCGCCGCGAAACCCGCCAGGACGCAATTACAGCATATTTGCGGGAATCGGTCTGCCCGTCAGGAAACCTTGGATCAGCTGAAATCCCATGTCGACGCAGGCTCTGGCTTCTTCCTCGGTTTCAACACCCTCGGCGAGTGGGACTGCGTCTACGGACAAAACCAGATGCACCAAATCGCCGACGACGCGGCGCTTGCGTTCGCTGGCTTGGTGCAGGCCGCGGATCAGCGCCATGTCGAATTTGACGAAATGCACGGGCAGGTCGGCAATTTCGACCAGGCGTGCTTGGCCGGCGCCGAAATCGTCGTAAGCGAAGCGGATGCCGAGCCGGGCCAGATGGCGGGTGAACTCGCGCAGCTTGTCGGTATCGGTCACCATTGACTCATGAATCTCAACGACGATGTCGAGTTGCGGAGAGCTGCAGCGTAGCCGTTCGAGTGAGGTGAGAAAATCGTCGCTGAAGGCTTCCTTGGGATGGGTGTTGATGAACAAAGGGTAGCCCGTCAGGCGCGGAGCGATTGTGCTCAGACCGAACTCGCGGAACGCCAGGCTGAGATCGGTTTCGCGGTTCAACGACGCCGCCAGGCTGAAAAGTTCGATCGGCGTGGTCGGCAATTGCGGATGGTTGGCGCGGCCGAGCAGTTCATAGGCGACGCATCGACGCGTGCGGGCGTCGACGATCGGTTGTGCCGCACCGGACAGCCCATTGCCGCAGATCAACTCGTCAAGTTCGGTTTCGTGTGAAGCGAAGTGTTCGGAGAGCAGCATGTTTGCCGGCATGATGCGGGTGTTGGCTTCGTCGAAAGCATCGATGTTCGCAATTTCAATGTCGCGGGCGCGGAGTTTGAACTCGGCGTTAGCGAGATGGACGATGTCGTTTTCCTTGAGCAGGCATGAGCCTTCGATGCGGATCCGGTTCACGAAGGTGCCGTTGGTGCTGTTTTCGTCAACAAGGCGCAACTGACCGCTGATGTCGCGAATCAACGTGGCATGAATGCGGCTCAAGCCGAGGTCGGCGATAACCAGATCGTTCTCTTTGCCGCGGCCGATACGGCAGGGAAGCTTGTTGACGGCGAAGGCAACTTCAGTGCCGTCAGCATAAAACGAATCGAGAAACCATTGTTTGTCCACTATGCCGCTCCTGTCCTTCAACTGCGCAGGATTTCCTGGAGATGAGGCAGTTTTTCTACGTCCGAATCAGGCTCACGGAGTAAGGAAGCCTGTGCGGGATCATTTGATCGTCATCTTCTTTTTGAATCCTAGCCCGAAACGGCGGTAAATGCATCCTTTTGTGCGACCCGGGCCGGTTTTACCAGCCCGGGCGCGATACGGACGACCGAAGCCGCAATCAGGCCAGTCCGTGTCTGGCCTTGCTGGCCTGCTCCTGCGGCTTGAACAAACCGAAGCGCGGCAGGAACTTGTCCCAGTCGATACTGTGACTGTCAATTTCCGGGCCATCGATACAGGCGTGCTTGCGCACCATCTTGCCGTCGATACTCACCGGCACCATGCACGCGCCGCACATGCCGGTGGCGTCGACCATGATCGAGTTGAGGCTGGCAACGGTCTTGACGCCGTAGGGCCGGGTCAGGTCGCTGACGGCCCGCATCATCAGCGGCGGACCGATGGTGACGACCTCGGCAATCTCGCGCCCCTTGCTCCGCTTGCCGTTCTTGAGCATTTCCTCGAGCGGTGTCGTGACGAAGCCGTGGATGCCGAAGCTGCCGTCGTTGCTGCAGTAGACGACGTCGAGCTGGTCGCCGAATTCGGCCTTGAGCTTCCCGACGCGCTCGTCTTCGCCGACCCAGAAGAGCAGGTCGGCGCTGCGGAAGCCGGCGATCAACGTGACGTGGTTGCCGAGGCGCAGGTGTTCGCGGGCGATCGGATAGACCGGCGGCAGACCGACGCCGCCCGCCGTGAAGACGACCGTCTGCTGCTTCGGGTCATAGCGGTGCAACTCGCTCGGCTGGCCGAGCGGACCGGCAATGCCGGTGAAGGATTCGCCAATCTGCATGCGATTGATCTCGATGCTGGTCGTCCCCATGCCTTGCACGACGAGGCAGATGGTGCCGGCCTCGGCATCCCAGTCGGCCAGCGTCAGCGGGATCAGTTCGCCGTTCGGCCAGGCGAGGACGCGGACGAACTGGCCGGCCTTGGCGGCGCGGGCAATCAGCGGCGCCCTGACGATGAACTCGACGATGCCGCCGGCCAGATCGGTTTTGCCGACGATGGTCTGCGGCGCGGCGCCGATCTGCGAATAGTTGCGGGCGTTGTCGACCATGCGCCGGATTTCCGGCGTGGGGAGGTCGATGTCACCGACGATTTCTCGTGCCGCTGCCTGACCGTCGCCGGCGGCACGGATCGCCGTCGAGCCGCCACGTGCCGCATCGCCACCCGAGTAGATACCGTCGAGCGAGGTTTTCTGCGAGCCCTGATTAAGGTCGATGGTGCCCCACTTGGTCGTTTTCAGCGTCGGCTCGGAATCCTTGATGATCGGGTTGGGGTCATTGCCGAGCGCCATGATGACGAGATCGGCCTTCATCAATTCGCGCTCGCCGGTGGCGACCGGGCTGCGCCGGCCGGAGGCATCCGGCTCACCGAGGGCAATGACGTCGAGCATGGCGCCGGTGACGAAATGCGTCTTGTCGTCGCCGACGAATTCGATCGGCGAGCGCAGGACCTTGAGCTGGATGCCTTCCTCGAGGGCGTGGTGCAATTCCTCGACGCGTGCCGGCATTTCGCTCTGCGTACGGCGATAGACGATGGTGACGTTGCCGCCGAGACGGCGCGCCGTGCGCGCGGCGTCCATCGCGGTATTGCCGCCGCCGATGACGAGCACTTCCTTGCCTTTGGTTTCCGGCAACGGCGTTTCATAATCCTCGCGCAGTCCCTGCATCAGATTGACGCGGGTGAGGAACTCGTTCGCCGACATGACGTTGAGCAGGTGCTCACCGGGCACGTTCATGAAGCGCGGCAGGCCGGCGCCGGTGCCGACGAAGATCTTCCAGAAACCGGCGTGGCGCAAATCCTGCAGCGTTGCCGTCTTGCCAACGACGAAGTTGGAAACGAACTTGCCGCCGAGCAGCTTGATCTTGCCGACGACGTCGTCGATCAGTTCGTTGGGTAGGCGGAATTCGGGAATGCCGTAGCGTAGTACGCCGCCGAGCGCGTGGAAGGCTTCGAAAACGGTGACCGGGAAGCCCTCGACGGCGAGCAGGTAGGCGTTGATCAGGCCGGCCGGGCCGGAGCCGACGATGGCGATCGGCGGTTTTTCCGCTTTGGCCCAAGGATCGGGGAAACCGGCGAAGCGTTGCGCAGCGCCATCGGGATTGACGAGTTTTTCACGCTGCGGCAGATACCATTCGAGCTGGCCGATCTCGATCGGCTGTTTAGTGTGCGCGCAGACGCCTTGGCATTGCAGCTCCTGCGGGCAGACGCGGCCGGTGACGTTGGGCAGCGGATTGCAGCTCTCGATCAGTTCCATCGCTTCGCGGAAACGGCCCGAGCCGAGCAGATTGATCATTTCCGGGATGTGAATCTTGACCGGGCAGCCGCCCTTCGGCTCAAACTTGTCGGCGACGTGCAGGCCGATCTCGCAGGGGCGCTCCTCGCACTGCTTGTCGCGCAGGGCTTCGAGCCAGACGAACAGCTCGACCTCGCGGGCAGTGTAGCCGAGGTTCATGTAACCGAGGTAGCCCTGATTGACGAGGCCGAAGTCGGCGGAGCGTTCTTCCGGGCTGCGGATATACGGCGGGATATGGTTGCCGGCTGGCCAGTCTTCCGAAAGGCCGCGGAACATCGGGTAGCGTTCTGATAGATCGCGGTCGAGAGCGCGAATGAACTTGCGCTTGAGGCCGAGCGGCACGCTCCAGACGAAGCGCATCAGCACCTTGCTCGTGTCGTCGTCGGTAAGCAGCAGGTTCCAGAAGGCACGCACGAACTCCGTGCCGAGTTCGGGCTGCTGGAACTCCCAGGCGACGGCGTTGAGGCCGTCGGCAATGAACAGGTCGCGAAAGGCCTGCGGCTCATGTTGCAGGCGGCGCTGCAGCAAGGCCATCTGCCGGTCGAAAAGCGCGTTTGCCGGCGATTGCTGTGGTGTTCCGTGGCCGGAGGGCGTGTTTTCGGTTGTCATCGAATGATCTCCGCGTCGCAATTTGCCGACACGCGCGCTACGCGCGCCTTCAGTTCGGGCGTGATGACCATTCGTTCGAGAATGCCGGGAATCAGTCGGCCGACTTCGCGGCTCTCGCCATTGACCACGATGCGCGTCTTTTCGAACAGTTCCGGCATGTCTTGATAGCAGGTCTTGCAGTTGGTGCATTTGACCTGATCGGCCGGATCGTAGGTGACCAGCGTCTCGCCGACAGCGGTCGCTGTGCTGCCAGTCGTTGTCGAGGTGCTTGTGGCAGCGACAGGGACGATCGGAATCACCGTGCCGCCGCCGGATGGCGACAGTTGCCCCCGACTGGACGCGGCGAGTTCCGACATGGCGCGGGCGAAGCCGTCGAGTGACGCGTCGCGCTGCTTGAGCGATTCCTGCAATTGCGCTTGCAGCGAGGCGACACCGGCGTGATATTCGGCGCTCATCTTTGAGACATGCTGACCGTCGAGGTATTGCAGCAGGTTCCAGTATTTGCGGCGTTCTTCGACGAGGGCGACGATGGCGGCGGAAACGCCCATACGGATCAGGCGGCGCTTGTCGTCGCTGACGAAAATGAACGGTGTTTTGCCCTCGCGCGCGGCAGGGTCGAGATCGATGAATTCCTCGACCGGCACGAGGTCGGTCGCATTCGCAGACAGCTTGCGGAATTGTTTCTTGAAGCGGATTTCACCGAAGGCGAAGTGCGCTGGCGTCAGCGGCATCGACTTGAACTGCAACTCGCCGTTCTCGTCGACGTATTCGAGCGTCGTCGTTGTCCAGTCCTTCTCCGGGTCGGGGTTGCCGTCGAGCGAGAACCAGTCGTGCAGGTTCTTGCCGCGTCGCGGGTCATGCACGAACACCGGGTTCATGCGGCTCTCGACGGCCAGGCGCGACTGGCGCGAGGCAATGTTGTCGGCGATGCCGTGTTCGCCCTGGCACGGCGTGTAGACATCGAGCAGCGCCGGCGCGTCGTTGTAGGTGAGGAACTGCAGCGCGTTCTTCAGGTAGTGATTCTGCAACGACGTGCTGGTCGAGCAGACGAAGACGTTGGAATGGAAGGAGGCAATCAGTCCCAGCTCCTTGCGCGACTCGTGCTTGCCGCTATGTGCGGCGCCAATCCGCGAGAGGTCCGAATCTTGGCCGATGAAACTGGAGGTCGACGCCTGGCCGCCGGTGTTGGAATAGACGCCGGTGTTGAGCACTAGCATCTTGATCGGCGTATTGCTGGCCAGGATGCGCGACAGCGCGCCGAAGCCGATGTCGTAGGAAGCGCCGTCGCCGCCGATGGTCATGACGATCGGCAGCAGGTCGAGTTCGTGCGGGGTGAAGTGGCCCCAGGACAGATAGCGCAATTCCGCGTCGTGTTTCTCAGGTTCGTAGGCGTCCTCGAGTTCGAGGCGGGCGATACGCAGCTTGCGCACGTCGTCGACGAGTTGCGCCGAAATGCCCTCGAAAATGCCCTTGGCGAGCGGTTGAGCGTCCTGGAACAGACTGTTGACCCACGGGTCGTTGTAGGCGTTGTACGGGAAGGTCGAGGCATAGACGCTGCTGCAGCCGGTCGAGTTGGCGATGATCGTGCCCGACGGGCCGTTGCCGGTGGGGCCGCTCTCAAAGATATAAAGGCGTTTTTCCAGCGCCTGGATCAGGTTGCCAATCCGCTCAGCGCGCGCCTTCTCCTTTTTCGGCAGGGCGGCCTGCTTGGCGCTCAAGGCGTCGATCAGATGTTCCAGTTCGCCGATGTGTTCGCGGCGGCGGGCGTCGGTGACGGCGTGGTTGGCAGCCATGACCAGACGGATTGCGGTAACTTCGCCGCAGCCGCGGCAGCCGCCGTGACCGCCGGTGGTCGAGTAATAGTTGAAGCGATCAAGTAGCAAGCGCTTGATTTCGCCGCCGGGTTCGAGCGCGCTTTCGACGAAGCGCGCCGGGGTGTTCGGCATCTTGCTCATGAACTCGAAACGATCCTGGAGTTTGCCGAGCAGAGCGATGTCCTGATCCTGCGGACTCAGCGCGCCGGGGCCGCAGACGTCGATGCATTCGAGACAGCCGGTACACTTCCACGGGTCGATCGTGGCGCTGAACAGGGCGCCGCTGCCGGGCTGCGATTTCTCCATCGCGTCGAAGAACGGACGGGTGCGGGCGACCGGGTAGGTCGCCAGCAGATTGACGAGCCGGGTGAAATTGCCGAGTAGCGTCGGTTGCCGGGTCGGCAGTTTTGCCGCCGCTTCCGCGACCAGTTCGTGGAAAGCACGGCTGTCCTTGCTCTGGCGGTAGGCTTCGCGCACCCCTTCGCTGATGCTGTAGACCTGAGCGCGCATGGCGTCACGCTGCGCTTCCGGAATGTCGAGCTGGCGGATGCCGGTCAGCAGCAGTTCATGGATTTCATGCACGGAATTGGGGATGGCGGCGTCCGGGCAGACCAGCGTGCATTCCATGCAGCCGGTGCATAGGTCGGGGTTGAACAGCGGCACATCGCGGCGGAACAGCCCCTTGTCCTTCGAGCCGGCGGTACCGGCGGGGATGAAAAAGCCGGTGCCCGGCATGACCGGAGCTTCGCTGATAGTGCCTTCGCGGAACGGCGTCGCCGCGATGTCGTTGAAATATTCACGGTCGAACATGCCGCAGCCGGGCGAGCCCTCGGGCTGGCACATCGAGGCCGACATCGAGACGTTGCGCAGGGCGATCGGGGCGGGACGGGCGTCGATCTTGGCGAAAGCAGGGGCCGTGTACTCGACTTGGCGCGTGGCCTCAATGCCTTCGCGGATGACCTGCATGTTGCCTTCGACGACGGCGCTCCCCTTGCCGCCGAATTTCTTGGCGATCTGTTTGCGAATCTTGTCGAGGATGGCCTTTTCGGAGGTGCCACCGGAAACCTGTTTGACGTGGCCGGCGACGGCGCCGATGAAGGCGATGCCCATCATGCGTGTGGCCAGTTCCGGCGACGGTGCGTGTTTCCGGGCGACGGCAAAGGCGTCGACGATGAGGAAGTTGATCTTCTTCTCACGGATCGTCTTGCGCGCCTGCGCTGGCAGTTCGGCCCACACTTGCTCGGGCGTCTCCGACGACTGCAGGATGAAGGTGCCGCCAGCGACCAGGCCGCGGAGCGGATTGGTGTGGCTGAACGAGCGGTGGTCGGGCGAGATGACGACTTCGACGTCCTCGAGTTCGGCGTTGGTGATCTTGATCGGTTCCGGACTCAGGGTGATGTAGTAGTTGGTCGGCGCGCCGCTCTTTTCCGAGCCGTATTTCGGCGCCGACTTGGAGTGCATTTCGAGGACGCCGGCAAGGATGTCGGTGAGCAGCTTGCCGGAGGCGATGGTGCCGTAGCCGCCGACCGAGTGGAAGCGCACGCGGAAGGCGCTGTCGGGCAGCAGGCGCGGATTGTCGCCGGTCTCCAGCGCCATCGATTCGGTTTCCGGATAAGCGATGCGCAGGCGATTCTGCAGTTCGGCCATGCGCGGTGGCGGGTTCTTCGAGAAGAACTGCGAACCGAGGTAGATCAGCGGCGCGCCCTGGCCGTTGCCTTCCATGGCCTTGAACGCCGCGATCAGGTGACGCGGCTGCAGGTCGTGGCCGCCGAGGCCGAAGATGGCCGTCGTTAGCCGCGGCGTGGCCTTGAGTGCCGGGATGCCGGGGTGGCGCAGCTGGCCGCCGCGCTGGTCGGCGTTCTCGCGCGCCTTGAACAGCGCGCCGGTAACCAGCTTGGTCAGTTCGGTCTGTTCGGATCGTTCGAGCACCGTCGCCGCTTTCTTGCCTTGCAGAGCGGCGACCAGTTCCGCTTCCGGGAACGGTTGCAGCAGCTTGATTGCGATCAAACCGACTTTTTTGCCCTGGCTGCGCAGGTAGGAGACCACGGCTTCCGCATCGTCGCAGACCGAGCCGAGGCCGATCATTACCGTTTCGGCGTCGTCGCACATGAAGGTATGCACCGGCGAGTACTTGCGACCGCTCAAGGCCGAGTATTCCTCCATGGCTTGACGCACCAGTTCCGGGACATCACTGACGAAATGTGCGCGATGATCGGCGGCGGCGGCCTGGAAATCGGGCTGATTCTGCACCACGCCGGTCATGCCCGGGTTGTTGAGGTCGACATACGCCGGCACCAGTTGCCGCGTTCCCTTCTCGAATGCGTTGAGCCATTGACGGCGCCATTGGCCGTGGAGTTCTTCCGGTACCCAGCCGAGCGTTTTGGCGACGAGTGCGCCTTCGTTGTCTTTTTCAACCTTCGCGGCGTTGCTGCTCAGGAATTTTTTCAGCGCAGCCAGGTTGTCCGGGGTGTAGTCGGTTTCGTGACGCGACAGGTACTGGTTCAACTGAAAAATGCGTCCCTTGGCGCCGAAAAGCACTTCCTGGCTCAGCGTCGGCGCCTTGATGCGTCCGGCCGGATCGCCGAGGTACTCGCGCAGCAGCTCCGGCTCCGGCATCAATGCTTCGCACATCATGTGGCTGGTTGAGAAACCGTCCATGGCGTTGGCGACGGGGATCAGCGACAGCGCCGAAGTTCGGTAGGCGATCGCCGCCAGGTCGGCCGCTTCCTGCGGGTTGGAGCCGAAGAGAATGGTGTAGCCGGCGCCGAGCAGGGCGTAGACATCATCGTGTCCGGCCATGACGTTGAGCGATTGCTTGGAGACGACGCGAGCGGCGACTTGGAGCACAAAGCCGCCGACCTTCTTGCCGACAGTGACGTAATGCGATTCCAGCGCGTAGAGAATGCCCTGGCTCGACGAGGCGTTCGAAATGAACTGACCGCCGGTCAGTTGTGCGCCGAGGGCGCCGCTTTGCGCCGAATGTTCGCCCTCCGGCTCGAAGAAAAATGGATGCTTGCCCCAGACGTTGACGCCCCCTTCGGCACGAAAAGCCTCGTAGATCTCGGCGATCTCCGTGGATGGTGTAATCGGGTAGCCGATTACACCACCGCAAACATGGCTCATGACGTGGGCGACGGCGCCGTTGCCGTGGATGACGCTGGGGATGCCGGGGAACTTCGCTTTCTTGGCTTTCATGTTGACGTGTCCGAAAAGGTTGCTGGAGTGCAGATCGTTCTACTGTGAGAACACTGCCTTATGAGCGCATGACGAAGGGAAGAGAGGATGTCGCAAAGGCGTTAAGCAAGGCAGTGGACGCTCGGGCGGCGCTTGTCGTTTCAACGCTGGATTGCTGCTGATACATTGCCTGGACATGTTTTCTCAAGTACTCGCGACCGGCAAAGCGGCTCACTTTTGCTTCAGCCTGCGAGGTGCCGAATGGGCTGGATAAAACGCACGAGCTTTTGATTCTATCAATTTTTCCCGAGTCAATTGGCGGTTGCTGCCATATTTCATCGTTTTCATCAAGTGTTTCCCGCGATGCAAAAAACGATTCCGAGAAGTAAAAAACGGGGACATCAATGTCCCCGTTTCGGTGGTAGCAAGAGCGGTCTGAATTTTAGATATCTTCCGGCACCATGTTGATTGCGCCGCACGGACACTCGGCCACACAGAGCCCGCAGCCCTTACAGTAGTCATAGTTGAACTGGAAGCGCTGGCCCGGCCCGAGCTTGATCACGGCGTTGTCCGGACAGACACCATAGCAGTTGTCGCACTCGAAGCAGTTGCCGCAGGACAGGCAGCGGCGCGCCTCGAACAGCGCGTTGGTCTCGTCAAGGCCACCCTGAACTTCGTCGAAGGTCGATTGGCGACGGATGATGTCGAGCATCGGTCGAACGGTCTTCGGCGCATCGGAGTAGTACCAAGTGTTCAGGCGTTCGAAAGTGGCGATCTGGTGCTTGGGCGGGGCGACGTAGGTCGTGCCGCGCAGCCAGGCATCGATGTGGCGCGCCGCCTTCTTGCCGTGGCCGACGGCGACGGTGATATTGCGATCGGCCGGGACCATGTCGCCGCCAGCGAAGATGCCGGGGTGGCCGGTCATCAGGTTGGCATCGACCTTGACCACGCCGTCGGTGACTTCGACGCCGGGGACGCCGTCGAGCGGGCTCAGGTCGACGTCCTGGCCCAGCGCGAGGACGACGGAGTCGGCTTCCAGCGTCTCGAATTCGCCGGTCGGCTGCGGCATGCCCTTGGCGTCGAGTTCCATCTTCTCAACCATGATGTTGCTGTCGCCGGCCTGCTTGATCGTCGACAGCCACTTGATCATGACGCCTTCCTGCAGCGCTTCCTCGACCTCGAAGTCGTGCGCCGGCATGTGGTCGCGGGTGCGGCGATAGACGATGATCGGTTCGGCGCCCATGCGCTTGGCGGTCCGCGCCACGTCTATGGCCGTGTTACCGCCGCCATAGACGACGACGCGGCGGCCGAGCATCGGCTTGTCTTCGCCTTCCATGCTGCGCAACACCGAGACGGCGTCGACGATCTTGGATACCGTGCCGGCCGGAATGCTGGTGCGTTTGCCGATGTGTGCGCCGACAGCAAGGAAAACGGCGTCGTACTGGCCGGCTTTCATCGTTTCGAGGATGTCGTCGACCTTGGTATCGAGGATGACGCGCACGCCCATATTCACGACGCGCTGCATTTCGGCGTCGAGGGTTTCGCGCGGCAGCCGATATTTCGGGATGCCGAAGCGCATCATGCCACCGACCAGAGGACCGGCTTCGCAGACGGTCACGCGATGGCCGAGGCGGCGCAGGTGATAGGCCGCCGACATGCCGGACGGCCCGGCGCCAACGACAAGCACATGCTTGCCGGATTCCTTTTCGGGACGGGTGAATTGCCAGTTCTGCTTGATCGCCTCGTCGCCGAGGAAGCGCTCGACCGAGTTGATGCCGACCGCCGAATCGAGCTGGCCGCGATTGCAGGCGCTTTCGCAGGTGTGGTAGCAGACGCGGCCCATGATTGCCGGGAACGGGTTGTCGCGCGTCAGGTGCCGCCAGGCGGCCTCGTAGTTGCCGGATTCGGCGTGGAACAGCCAGCCCTGGATGTCCTCACCGGCCGGGCACTGGTTGTTGCAGGGCGGCAGGCGATCGAGATAAACCGGACGTTCGGTACGCCATGACCCTGTGCGGTTGGCCAGGGAAGAACCGGGGTCGAGGGTGATTGCAAAAGGTTTGTTCATCAGTTCGCCTCCTCATCGAGCAGCGAATATTTACGGATGTTTCTGTCCGCCAGTGCTTGCAGGCGGGCGATGGTTTCAAAGGCCGGATTTTTGCCGAAAAGGTGGGCGTAGCGTTTCTGCGGCCGCAGGTATTCCTCGACCGGCAGCACCTTGCGAATCTTGCTCGAGCCCGTGATTTCGCCGTGCTGGGCTTCGAAGACCGGGAAGAGACCGGTTTCCTTGGCCAGGCGCGACATGAGGATGGTCTCGCTCGAAGCGGTTCCCCAGCCGAGTGGACACGGCACCAGGATGTGGATGTAGCGCGCGCCGCGGAAATTCATCGCCTTCTTGACCTTGTGTTCGAGGTCGCGCAGGTCGGCAACGGTGGCGGTGGCGACGTAGGGGATCTCGTGCGCCATGGCGATGGCCGGCACGAATTTGCCTTGGCCAAAGGGGTTGCCGGGTTCGGGGCCGAGCGGCATCGTCGTCGCTGTGCGTGCGGCCGGCGGTGTCGCGGAGCTGCGCTGCACGCCGGTATTCATGTAGCCACCGTTGTCGTAGCAGATGTACAGGACGTCGTCATTGCGCTCGAACATGCCAGAAAGGCAGCCGAACCCAATGTCGGTGGTGCCGCCGTCGCCGCCTTGGGCCACGACGCGCACGTCCTCGCTGATCTCGCCCTTTTGCCGCTTGACTTTGATCGCGGCGGCAATGCCGGTGGCAACGGCAGCGGTATTGCCAAACAGCGAGTGAATCCAGGGAATCTGCCAGGAAGTTTCCGGGTACGGCGTCGAGAAAACTTCGAGGCAGCCGGTGGCATTGGCCGCGATCAACTGTTTGTTGGTGGCGTGCATGGCCGCGTCGATGGCATAACGGGCACCAAGCGCTTCGCCACAGCCCTGACAGGCGCGATGGCCGGAATTGAGCGAATTAGTGCGTTCCATGTTGGCCTGCACACTGCGTTGATCCGGCGTGAGCAGACGGTTGCCAACGGTGAAGGTGCCGGTCTGGTAAAACTTGACGGGTTGGAAGCTCATGGGCGTTTCCTCAACTGTGTTGGGCAACGTGGTCGCCCACGTCGCGCAGGATGTTTTCGGCGGTCGGTCCGGAGCGGCGTGTGGCGCGCTCGCGTTCAAGCTGCTTGTTCACGATGTTCCAGTCGAGGTCAAGGAAGGTCAGCGCCGGCAGTTCGTCGCGCGTTGCTTTGTCGAAAACGTCATGAAGGGATTGGCGCGTGATCGGACGGCCGCCGAGGCCGGCAATGACCGTATAGTTGATCAGGCGTTTGTCATCCATTGCGGTGCGCACATCGGTGGCGAGAATGCCGCCGATGCCGACGGCGAAGGTTTTCTCGAGAACGACGACGCGTTTGGTGTTTTTAAGCGCTTCACGCACCGCTTGCAGCGGGAAGGGGCGGAACGAGATGACGCCGAGGGCGCCGATCTTGACGCCGCGGTCGCGCATCTCGTCGATCGTGTCCTTGATCGTGCCGAGCACCGAGCCCATGGCGACGACGACGGTTTCCGCATCCTCGAGCCGATAGCCGCGCACGAGCCCGCCGGAGTCACGTTGGAAGCCGGCTTTGAATTCCTCGGCAATTTGCGGGATCAGTTCAAGGGCTTGCATCTGCTTCTCGTGCTCAAGGTAGCGGACTTCGCTGAAGGCTTCCGGACCGACCATGGCACCGATCGATACCGGGTCATTCGGGTCGAGCACCTGGCGCGGCTCATAGGGCGGCAGAAAGGCGTCGACCTGTTCCTGCGTCGGGATGTCGACGCGTTCGTAGGCGTGCGTCAGAATGAATCCGTCCATGCACACCATGACCGGCAGCGACAATTCCTCGGCCAGCTTGAAGGCCTGGATGTGCAGGTCGAGCGCCTCCTGGTTGGTTTCGGCAAAAAGCTGAATCCAGCCACTGTCGCGTTGCGAGATCGAGTCGGAATGGTCGTTCCAGATGTTGATCGGTGCGCCGATGGCGCGATTGGCGACGGTCATGACGATCGGCAAGCCGAGGCCGGACGCGTTGTAGATGGCTTCGACCATGAACAGCAGGCCTTGGGCGGCGGTGGCCGTGTAGGTGCGGGCGCCCGCAGCCGAGGAGCCGATGGCGACGCTCATGGCGGCGAATTCGGATTCAACATTGAGGAACTCGCAGTTTTCGAGTTCGCCGGCTTTAACCATTTCGCCGAGGCCTTCGACGATGTGGGTTTGCGGCGAAATCGGGTAAGCGCAGATGACTTCCGGTCGGCACAGGGCAATCGCCTCGGCGACGGCATGAGAGCCTTCGGTCTGCTTAAGCATGGGCGGTCTCCTTGCGAGAGGTTTCGACGTGGGCGCGGACAAGTTCGTAGGCTTCCGTCGCTGCGGCGACGTTGCCTTGGGCGACCTTGCCCGAAAATTTGGCGTTAATGGCGTTGCATACCGATTCCAGTTTGATCATTCCCGACAGGGCAGCGAACCCAGCAAGCAACGGCACGTTGGGGACCGGCCGGCCAACATGTTTGAGCGCGAGTTCGGTAGCGGGCAGGAGGCACAGCCGGTCGGGCGCCCAACTGGCGGCCATTTCGGCCAACCCCAGCTTCTCAAAGCTGTTCTTGGAGTTGATCAGGACGAATCCGTTCTGCTTCAGACCGGCGAAAACGTCGATTTGATGCAGGAGCGTCGGATCCTGGATGATCAGTGCATCCGGTTGCATGATCGGTTCGCGCAGCCGGATCTCTTTGCTGTCGATGCGGCAGTAAGCAACGACGGGGGCGCCCGTGCGCTCGGAACCGAAATTCGGAAAAGCCTGAGCGTGATGATTTTCCTCAAATGCGGCGATCGACATCATTTCAGCCGCTGTGACGACGCCTTGTCCGCCACGGCCATGAATACGTACTTCGAACATATGCTCTCCACCTAGTAGTTATCGGGGGGGACTGTGATCTGTTCAGTATTGTTGTTCCATGCGAGAACGAATCAGTGCCTCCTTGGAATCGACGATTGTACAACTTTGTTGCGCATGGTGAGATGAAATTTCACGGGTCTGAATTGGGAGGGTAGTTCTTTGTATTAAATGAAAAAAGCCTTGGCTTCGGCAGGTTCGGTGCCAAAGCCAAGGCTGCTGGTGGGGGTGGGGGGGTCAGACGACTTCGAGGTGGCCGATTCCCGAATTGAGATCGCGGTCCTTGGATTCCTTGCCATGCAGTTTGATCTGCAGCCGCAGGTCGTTGATTGAATCGGCATTGCGCAGCGCGTCTTCGTAAGTGATGCGTCCCGCTTCATAAAGATCGAAGAGTGCCTGGTCGAAAGTCTGCATGCCGAGTTCGCGCGACTTCTTCATGATCTCCTTGATCTCGTGTACCTCGCCCTTGAAGATGAGGTCAGAGATCAGCGGCGAATTGAGCATGATTTCGATCGCCGCGACCCGGCCCTTGCCATCTTTCTTGGGCAGCAGGCGCTGGGAGACCATGGCGCGCAGGTTGAGCGACAAATCCATCAGCAACTGATGACGGCGTTCTTCCGGGAAGAAGTTGATGATGCGGTCGATGGCCTGGTTGGTGCTGTTGGCGTGCAGGGTCGCCAGGCATAGGTGCCCTGTTTCGGCGAAGGCGACGGCATAGTCCATCGTTTCGCGGTCGCGGATTTCACCCATCAGAATGACGTCGGGGGCCTGGCGCAAGGTGTTTTTGAGCGCCGCTTCCCAGGAATCGGTATCGACGCCGACCTCGCGCTGGGTGACGATGCAGTTCTTGTGTTCATGCACGAACTCAATCGGGTCTTCGACCGTGATGATGTGGCCATAGCTGTTCTGGTTGCGAAAATCCACCAGTGCAGCGAGGGAGGTCGTTTTGCCGGTGCCCGTGCCGCCCACAAAAATGACCAGTCCGCGCTTGGTCATGGCGATGTCCTTGAGCACAACCGGAAGTCCGAGCTCATCGATGGTCGGAATGTGCATGTTGATCGTGCGGCAGACGACGCCAACGCGCCCTTGTTGCATCATCGCATTGACCCGGAAACGGCCGATGCCAGTCGGAGAAATGGCGAAGTTGCATTCCTTGGTCGATTCGAATTCAGCGGCCTGTCGGTCGTTCATGATCGCGCGTGCCAGCTCTGCCGTGTGCTGCGGGGAAAGAACCTGGCTGGATACCGGCATGATTTTGCCGTCGACCTTGATCGCCGGCGGGAAATTGGCGGTGATGAATAGGTCCGACCCGTTTTTCTGCGCCATCAGGCGCAGGAGGTCGTGCATGAATTTGAGGGCCTGATCGCGTTCCATACATGGACTCCTTGATTGCGGTGATTACGCGCCGGGGAAGCTTTCCTTGTTTACCGCCCTGACGCGTGCTTCGGCGGCCGAAACGACATTGCGACGCACCAGCTCCAGAAGGTTCTGGTCAAGGGTCTGCATGCCGAGCTGAGCGCCGGTTTGAATCGCCGAATACATCTGCGCCACCTTGTTTTCGCGGATCAGGTTACGGATCGCCGGCGTGCCGATCATGATTTCGTGGGCGGCGCAACGACCGGCACCGTCTTTGGTTTTCAGCAACGTTTGCGAAATGACGGCGCGTAGCGATTCGGAAAGCATCGAGCGCACCATGTCCTTCTCGGCGGCAGGAAAGACGTCGACGACCCGGTCGATGGTCTTGGCGGCGCTCGATGTATGTAAAGTGCCGAAAACGAGGTGGCCGGTTTCGGCCGCCGTCAAGGCTAGGCGGATGGTCTCAAGGTCGCGCATTTCGCCGACGAGAATGACGTCCGGATCCTCGCGCAACGCCGAACGCAGGGCGTTGGAAAATGAAAGCGTCTGTGGGCCGACCTCGCGCTGGTTGATCAGGCACTTCTTCGAGTCATGCACGAATTCGATCGGATCCTCGACGGTGAGGATGTGTGCGTGTTCATTTTCGTTGATGTGGTTGATCATCGCCGCCAGCGTTGTCGACTTGCCGGAGCCGGTCGGGCCGGTGACGAGCACGATGCCGCGGGGGTATTCGGCGATGTCCTTGAAGATCTTTGGGCAGTTCAGGTCTTCGAGGGTCAGGACTTTTGACGGAATGGTCCGGAATACCGCCGCTGCTCCGCGGTTCTGGACGAAGGCATTGACGCGGAAACGCGCCAGGTTGGGAATCTCGAACGAGAAGTCGCACTCCAGATTCTCTTCGTAATGCTTGCGCTGGGCGTCGTTCATGATGTCATACACCATGGAGTGCACGTCCTTGTGCTCCATCGCCGGCAGATTGATCCGCCGGACGTCGCCATGGACGCGGATCATCGGGGGCAGACCGGATGAGAGGTGAAGGTCGGAAGCTTTGTTCTTGACGCTGAACGCGAGCAGTTCGGTGATATCCATCGGAGGGCATCCTCAGCGGGGGTCAGGGCACGGTGCTATACTTTAGCGCCTACGGCAACGACTGATTATGACTACAATCTCCGCCAACCTGCAAGCCGTTCGCGAACGAATCGATGCCGCCGCGCGCAAGTTCGGGCGAGATCCGGCCGCAATCGCTTTGCTTGCCGTCAGCAAGACCAAACCAGTCGGCGCGATCCGTGAGGCTTGTGCCGCCGGACAAAAGGCCTTCGGCGAAAATTACGTGCAGGAAGGTCTCGAAAAAATTGCTGCGCTGGCCGGGGCGGGAATCGAATGGCATTTCATCGGTCCGCTGCAGAGTAATAAGACTCGGCCAGTCGCTGAAGCCTTTGATTGGGTGCATTCGATCGACCGCCTTAAAATTGCACAGCGGCTTTCCGAACAGCGTCCGGAATCGCTGTCGCCGCTACAAATTTGTCTGCAAGTCAATGTCAGTGGCGAGGATACGAAGAGCGGTATCGACATCGCCGGCATTGAAGCGTTGGCGCTTCAGGTCGCCGCTCTGCCGCGCTTGAGATTGCGCGGCCTGATGGCGATTCCTGCGCCGGAAGAGGATTTCGACGTGCAGCGGCAGGCCTTTCGCCGCTTGCGCGAATGTCATGAAAGGCTGATCGCTTCGGGCTTGCCACTCGACACCCTGTCGATGGGCATGTCGCACGACCTCGAAGCGGCAGTCGCCGAAGGATCCACGCTGGTGCGCGTGGGGACTGCCATTTTTGGGGAAAGAGACTACACATGAGAATCACGTTTTTTGGGGGGGGCAATATGGCCACCGCATTGATCGGTGGATTGATCAACAACGGCTACCCGGCGCGCGATCTTGCCGTTATCGAACGCAACGCCGAAAGCCGCGAGCGGCTGGCGAAAGATTTCGACGTTCGTTGTTACGGTGAGCCGGAAGCCGAAGCCTTGAATTGCGACGTCTTGATCCTCGCGGTCAAGCCGCAGCAGATGCGTGAAGCCTGTGCTCCCCTAATAGGGCGCTTGCGTGAGCAGCTGGTGATTAGCATTGCCGCCGGACTGCGCCTGACAGACCTTTCTCGCTGGCTCGGCGGCTATTTCAAGCTGGTGCGCACGATGCCTAACACCCCGGCGCTGATCGGTTGCGGGGTGACCGGACTCTACGCCTTGCCCGGCGTGACCGAAGTCGAACGCATGGGCGCCGAGCGTATCATGCAGGCCGTCGGCGCGACGCTCTGGGTGAACGACGAAGCGCAGATCGACGCCGTGACCGCCGTTTCTGGCAGCGGCCCGGCCTATGTTTTCCTGTTCATCGAAGCGTTGCAAAAGGCGGCGACCGAACTGGGTTTTACGCCCAAGCAGGCACACCTGCTCTCTATTGAGACCGTGCTCGGCGCTGCCCGCCTGGCTTCGCATTCCGAGGAGCCGGCCAGTGTGCTGCGGGAGCGTGTTACCTCGAAGGGGGGGACAACTGCCGCTGCGCTTCAGGTCATGGCCGATTGCGGCACCGTCGACGGCATCGTGGCCGGTATTCACGCCGCCAAAGCGCGCGGAGTCGAACTCGGCGAACAACTCGGTAAGGACGACTGATATGCTGAACCAGGCCGCTCTATTCCTGATCGACGTCATGGTGGGGTTTTTCACCATCCTCCTCTTGCTGCGCTTTTACATGCAGGCGTTCAAGGTCTCTTTCAGGAATCAGGTCGGCGCCTTCGTCGTGCAGGTGACCAACTGGCTGGTGTTGCCCTTGCGCAAGGTCATTCCCAGTGCGATGGGCCTCGACATCGCCAGCCTGCTCGCCGCCTGGCTTTTCCAGGTGCTCCTGCTTCTGGCCGTGCTCGGGCTGCGCGGCGCATTCGGCCTGCAGGGCGTGGAAGGCCTGATCGGCATCGTGCTCTGGCAGGCGCTGCTCGGTGTCCTGCGTAACAGCATCTATCTGCTCATCGGCGCCCTGCTCCTGCAGGCCGTGCTCTCCTGGGTGAATCCCTACTCGCCGCTCGGGCAACCGCTGATGCAACTCACCCGGCCCTTCCTGGCGCCGATCCAGCGCATCATTCCGCCGATCGCCAACATCGACCTCTCGCCGCTCGTCGCCATCATCCTCGCCCAACTTGTTCTGATGTTCCTGTGATGAGCGAGACCTGGTGCCGGGGCGGTGCGGTGCGCGTGACGCTGACCCTGCACATCCAGCCCGGCGCCAAGAAAACCGAAGTCGCCGGGCCGCACGGCGATGCCCTGAAAATCCGCCTCGCCGCGCCGCCTGTCGACGGCAAGGCCAACGCTGCCCTCATCGAATTCGTCGCCGACCGTCTCGGCTTGCCCAAGTCAGCGGTGACGCTCAAGAGCGGGCAGACGTCGCGGCGGAAGGTACTGGAGGTCGTTGGAATGGCGGATGATGTGTTACGGATCCTGAGAGTGACTGGATAATACGGCTACCCCCCAAGGGGGCAAGCTTCGAGCTTAAGCCGCATAAGGTTGAAGAAACTGGCACGAGAAGAGTGCAGATTAAGCTTTTCTTAAGCTTTCACAGTTAAGCTTGGAAAAATTTTTGAGCATGAAATATGTCTAGATCTGAAAAAGAATTTTCCCGGAATTTCACGGCAAGCTTATGGGAGCGTTTCGACTGCTGTGGGCCCTTTGCGCCATTGGCCATGCTCGCGGTGGTGGTCTTGCCGTTGCTGACGCTGTCCCGGGGATTGTTAATGCTGTGGCAGAGCGAGCGAGTCGCTGCCACCGGGATGTGGGCGGAAATGCTGATTCAAGGGGTGCGCGCGGATCTCATTTTGCTTGGGTTTGTGATGTTGCCTCTGCTTTTGCTGGCGCCCATTCTTGCGACGCGTCCGCTGTGGAAGTTCTGGAAAGGCTTTAACGCGATCTGGATAATTCTTGTTTTGGTGGTTTTCTTGCTGCTCGAGGTTTCGTCGCCGACATTCATTACCGAATACGATACTCGCCCTAACCGGCTGTTTGTCGAATACCTGAAGTATCCCGATGAGGTTTTTTCGATGCTCTGGCGAGGGTTTCGGTTTCAACTGATCGCCGGAACGCTTGTAACAGGGCTTGGAGCCTGGATGTCGATGCGATTGGTGCGGCCTTGGTTGGCGCGTCCGCATACGTGGACGATCCGGCGTTTGTGGTTGATTTGGCCGCTAGTGCTGCTTGCTTCGGCATTGATGATCCGCTCCAGCTTGGATCATCGTCCGGCCAATCCGGCGACATTTGCTTTGTCCAGTGACCCGATGGTCAATACCCTGGTTCTCAATTCCGCCTACTCCGTAGGGTATGCGATCTACGGCATGAGTCATGAGGCGCGTTCGAGCGAGATCTATGGAAAGATGGACGACGCAGAAATCATGCGTCAGGTCACGATTACGCGCGAATTGCTCCACGACCAGCGGCCCTTGCTTGGCGATCCGGCGATGCCGACGCTGACCCATCAGATGCCCGCCAGCCGGCGGGAGCGTCCTCTCAATCTGGTGATTGTCCTCGAAGAAAGTCTGGGCGCCACGTTCGTGAAGTCCTTGGGTGGGGTTCCGGTGACCCCGGAACTCGAGAAGCTGAAAAAGGAAGGTTGGTGGTTTGAGCAGCTTTACTCGACCGGAACGCGGTCAATCCGGGGTATCGAGGCTGTCGTGACCGGTTTTCTGCCGACACCGGCGCAGGCCGTGGTCAAGCTGGCGCTGGCGCAAAGAAATTTCGCGACGTTGGCCGGCGTGCTTGAGAGCAAGGGGTATGAATCCGAATTTATTTATGGTGGCGAGTCGCATTTCGACAACATGCGAGGATTTTTTCTGGGCAATGGCTTCTCCCGGGTAACTGACCAGAATGATTATGAGTCCCCCATTTTCAAGAGCAGTTGGGGGGTCTCGGACGAAGATCTGTTCAACAAGACGCATGAGCGTCTTCGCGAAAAACATCAAGGCGGAAAGCCTTCGTTTACTCTGGTGTTCACTTCGTCCAACCACTCGCCATTCGAGTTTCCGGAAGGCAGGATCGCGCTCTACGAACAACCCAAGGCAACAGACAATAATGCGGTGAAGTATGCGGATTACGCGCTGGGGAAATTTTTCGAAAAAGCGCGCGCAAGCGAGTACTGGAAAGATACCGTTTTTCTCGTCGTGGCCGATCACGACATTCGCGTTCGCGGAGACAGTCTGGTTCCAATCGAACGTTTCCACATTCCTGCCGTGATCCTCGGTGCAGACATCAAGCCGCGCGTGGTCAAAACGGTGGCCAGCCAGGTTGATTTGCCGCCCACGTTGCTTTCCTTGCTCGGCGTCGAAGCGACGCACCCGATGGTTGGCCGGGATCTGTCACGGGAACCGGAAGGGTTGCCGGGCCGGGCCATGATGCAGTACGAACAACACTATGCCTGGATGGAGGGCGTCCAAGTTGTCGTTTTACGCCCTGGAAAAACGCCTGAACATGGTCGTTACGATTCGGAAGGCAAGCGGTTGGTCACCGGCGGGGGGCAGCCAAAGGATGCTGTTGAAATGGAGCGACGGGCTTTGGCGCATGCACTATTGCCCGCATGGCTTTATCGCGAACAACGGTATCGTCTGCCCAATTCGCCCGCGAAGTGAATTTTTCGATGGTCGGTGTTGGGAGATTGGCCGATTAACGGGCTATAAGTCTTGGCAGGGTTTCCCAGTTCGTGGTGTACGCCGGCGAGAGATGGCCGCGTTTCATGCGCCAGCCAAAGTCTGTTCCCTCGGCGGCAAGGCGTAGCGTGCCACGCCCCCAGCGTGAATTGATGTGATCGAGGGTCTGCATCAGCCGGCGGTTGTCTTCGTCATTGCCGATTGCGGAAAAAAGGGATGGCTGGCGCAGGCGGCGCGGACGGATGTCCGACAGCATGACGCCGGCTTTCTGGTAAGCGTAGCCTTGCCGGTAGCTTTGACCAAGGAGCTTGAGCGCGGCGCGCGTGAGAATCCGGCTGTCCGCCGAAGCTTCGGGGAGTGCCACAGTCAATGATTTCTGGTAACGGGGTTCGTTGGGGTTGAAGGGACTGGTGCGGATGGAAACCGTTACCGCGCCGGCCAGCGAATCCTGATTGCGCAATTTTTCTGCCGCCCGGCAAATGTGACTGGTTACGGCTTCCTGCAGGCTTTGAAGGTCATGGACGCGTTCGCCGAAGGATCGGCTGCTGATGATTTGCTGCCGGTCAGGGGTGACATCCTCCAGCGACAGGCAAGGAATGCCGCGCAGTTCTTGCACGATGCGTTCCTGAACTACCGAGAAGCGCTGGCGCAATTGGCCCGGATCGGCATCGCGCAGAGCTTTGACCGAGCGAATGCCCATCGCATGCAATTTCGGCGCGAGTTGGCGGCCGACGCCCCAGATTTCGCCGACCTCGATGCGCGCCATCAGGGAGTCGAGCTCGGCAGCGGACATGGCGGTGAAATCGCAGATGCCGCCAGTTCCGGCGAGATTCTTCTTGGCGCAGTGGTTGGCGAGCTTGGCCAGTGTCTTGCTTGATGCGATGCCGACGCAGACCGTCAGCCCCAGCCATTGCCGGACGCGTTCGCGAATGCTTCGGCCGTAGGCGGCCAGACTTTCGGGGACGTGGCCGCTCAGATCGAGGAAGGATTCGTCGATCGAATAGACCTCGAGGTCCGGCGAGAACTGCGCCAGGACGTTGACCACGCGGTTGCTCATGTCCGCGTACAGCGTGTAGTTGGAAGAGAAGGCGACGATGCCGTGGCGTTTGGCCAGGTCGCGCACCTTGAACCAGGGTTGGCCCATGGGCAATCCGAGCGCCTTGACCTCGGCGCTGCGCGCGACGACGACCCCGTCGTTGTTCGAAAGCACGACGACGGGCACGCCGGCCAGCCGGGGGTCGAACAGTTTTTCGCAACTGGCGTAGAAGTTGTTGCAGTCGACGAGAGCGAAGATTGGCGCCGGCATGGCGACTCAGGCCGGCAGGCGTTTGAACTTGCCGACGACCACGCCCCAGACCGCGAATTCGGCGTCTTCCCGGATTTCGACGGGCGGAAAGTCCGGGTTTTCGGAAATCAGGGCGACACGATGCGCGCGCCGGTAAAGCCGTTTGAGCAGGCGCTCGCCATGGATGAAGGCGACGACGATGTGGCCGTGGCGCGGCGTAATGCTGCGATCGACGACCACGATGTCGCCGTCGAAAATTTCGGCACCTTCCATCGAGCGACCCTCGACCGTGAAAAAGAAGGTGGCGACCGGGTTGCGGATCAGGTAGGTGTTGATGTCGAGCCGGCCATTCTCGTAGTCGGCGGCTGGCGAGGGGAATCCGGCCGGGATTTTCGCGGCGTCGATCGGCAGCGGGCAGAGTTTGCTTTCGGGGGCGGGAAAACGGATGCCGGGGGGCGGTACGGTGGAAATTTCGGCGTTCGCCATGATGAATTCCTGCAAAGAAACCACAACCAACTGTAATTATATACAGTATTTGTGCATTTCAATGCAGGCGGCGTCGATGGTCGGCGTTTTCAGGCGAGGTCTGCGAAATAGCTCGCCTTCATGCGTGCGCAGTAGGCGACGAAGAGTGGCGTGGCGCGTGCCTTGCGGTTGAGCGGCGTGTCGAAGCCGGCATCGATCAGGCTGGAAAGAAATCCGTAGGCGGTGGCGTCGAGCGAGGTGGGGGCGGCGCCAAGCATGAAAGGATGGTTGCCCAGCTGGACGGCGATGGCATCAAGTGACTTGAGACCGAGCCGGTAAATTTCTTCCGGCGAGTGCACGCCGATGCCTTGTGCAATGAGGCGCTGGCGAACCGTCTCGCGCTGGGCGGCGGCGACCTGCTCGCGCTTTGGCGGTGGTAGCGGGTCGAATACGCGTTGCATCAATTCCCAGCCGGCCGGGTCGATCCAGCGCGAATAGAGCAAGGGAAAGATCAGACTGTCTTCGAACAGTCGCTGCCAGGCCAGGGATTGTGCGCGTTGTTCGACGTTCAGGCCGGCGTCGAGACGGTCGCCGAATTTATCGGTTAGATAGTCGATGATCAGTTCCGAATCGCCAATAAGATGACCGTCATCGTTGATATACGGGAGTTTGCCTTTGGGGGCGTTGCGCGTGCTGGTGCACCAGGCGATCTCGTGTTCAATACCGGCCATGCGCAGCCAGGTTTCCATCTTCAGGCAGAACGGGCTGATATTGCGTGTCCCGAAGGCGGGGCCGAACTGGAAAAGTGTGAGCATCGAGGCGCTCCGGTAAGTTAGTGCGCCTCGTCCCAGTTGGCGCCGACGCCAACTTCGACCGCCAGCGGCACGCGAAGTTTGGCGACATGCGTCATCAGCGGCGGCAGTTCGACGCGAACGCGGGGCAGTTCGTCGTCCGGCACTTCGAGCACGAGTTCGTCGTGGACCTGCATGATTAATTTCGATTGGAGTTTTTCGCGGTCGATCCAGCCTTGCACGGCGATCATCGCCAGCTTGATCAGGTCGGCGGCGGTACCCTGCATTGGCGCGTTTATTGCGGCGCGCTCGGCGCCCTGACGTCGGCCGACCTGCGCGGCGCGGATTTCCGGCAGCCACAGGCGGCGGCCGAAAACGGTTTCGACGTAGCCGTCGATCTTCGCCGAGTTGCGCGTGCTTTCCATGTACTTGGCGACGCCGGGATAACGAGCGAAATAACGCTCGATATAGGCTTGCGCGGCACTGCGTTCGAGATCGAGTTGGCGGGCGAGACCGAAGGCGCTCATGCCGTAGATCAGACCGAAATTGATGACCTTGGCGACGCGCCGCTGGTCGGGACCGACTTCGAGCGGCGTGACGCCGAAGATTTCGGCGGCCGTAGCGCGGTGCACGTCCTCGCCCTGCGCGAGCGCGTTGAGTAATCCGGCGTCCTGCGAGAGATGCGCCATGATGCGCAGTTCGATTTGCGAGTAATCGGCGGACACGATGCGGCTGCCGGGCGGGGCGATGAAGGCGGCGCGGATGCGCCGGCCTTCAGCGGTGCGCACGGGGATGTTTTGCAGATTGGGGTCGCTGGAGGCGAGGCGTCCGGTGACGGCGACCGCTTGCGCGTAGCTGGTATGCACGCGCCCGGTTTCGGCTTTGATCATTTTCGGCAGCTTGTCGGTATAGGTGCCCTTGAGCTTGGCGAGTTGGCGCGACTCGAGCAGCAGTTTCGGCAGCGGGTAGTCGAGCGCCAGCTCGGAAAGCACTTCCTCATCGGTCGAGGGCGTGCCGGATGGTGTCTTCTTCTTGACCGGTAGCCCGAGCTTGGTGAACAGGATTTCGGCGAGCTGTTTCGGCGAATTGACGTTGAACGGCTGGCCGGCAAGCTCGTGCGCTTCCTTTTCAAGTTCCAGCAGGCGCTGGCCGAGTTCGCCGCTTTGCTTGGCGAGCAGGGCCGAATCGATGAGCACGCCATTCCTTTCCATGCGGAAGAGAATGTCGCGCGCCGGGATTTCGATATCTTCGTAGATGTGTTTCAGCCCGGCGTCGGCAGCGATCTGCGGATGGAGCCGGTCGTGCAGGCGCAGGCAGAGGTCGGCATCCTCGGCGCCGTATTCGGCGGCCTGCGCCACGGCGACCTGATTGAAACCGATCTGGCTGGCGCCCTTGCCGCACAGTTCCTCGTAGGAAATCGTCTTCAGGCCAAGGTGGCGCAAGGCGAGTTGGCCGAGATCGTGGCCGCGCACGCCTTCTTTGCCGGATTCAAGGACATAGGATTGCAGCAGGGTGTCGTGAGCGACGCCGGCCAGCGCGATGTCATGGTTGGCAAAAACGTGCTGGTCGTATTTGAGATTCTGCCCGATCTTGGCGTGCCGGGCCGATTCCAGCCAGGGTTTGAGGCGCGCCAGGGCTTCGTTGCACGGCAGCTGCGCTGGCGCACCGGCGTAGTCGTGGGCGAGCGGCAGATAGGCGGCGTCGCCGGGGGCGACGGCGAACGAGATGCCGACAATGCGTGCGGCGAAGGCATCGAGGCTGGTCGTCTCGGTATCGATGGCAGTCAGTGGCGCGGCGGTGATTTTTTTCAGCCAGTTCTCGAAGACCGACCAATCGAGAATCGTCGTGTAGGCGCTGCGGTCGGGCGCGAAGAGCGAGTCGCCGGCAGGGGCGGTTGGTCTGGATGGGGAGGGGGGCGATTCCGGGGCGGTCGGCGCCGCGTCGGTGGACTGCTGCGCTTCCTTCAGCCAGGATTTCATCTCGTAACGGGTAAACAGCTCGATCTGTTTGTCGCGTTGCGGCGGGCGCGGGGTGATTTCGTCCAGTCGGGCTGGCAGTTCGAGGTCGCAGCGGATCGTGACCAGTTTGCGTCCGAGCGGCAGGAAGTCGAGTGCCTGCCGCAGGTTCTCGCCAACCACACCGCCGATGTCGTTGGCGGCGGCGATGACGCCGTCAAGGGAGTCGTGTTGGGTCAGCCATTTGACGGCCGTTTTCGGCCCGACCTTGGCGACGCCGGGGACGTTGTCGACGCTGTCGCCGATCAGCGTCAGGTAGTCAACAATGCGTGCCGGCGGTACGCCGAACTTGGCGAGCACGCCGGCTTCGTCGAGCTTTTCGTTGCTCATGGTGTTGACCAGCGTGACGTGTGGTTCGACCAGCTGCGCCAGGTCCTTGTCGCCGGTCGAGATGACGACGTCGATGCCTTGCGCCGCCGCTTGTCGGGCCAGCGTGCCGATCACGTCGTCGGCCTCGACGCCATCGACCATCAATATCGGCCAGCCGCAGGCGGCGACACCGGCGTGGATGGGTTCGATCTGGCGGGCCAGATCTTCCGGCATCGGCGGTCGCGTGGCCTTGTATTCCGGGTACCAATCGTCGCGGAAGGTCTTGCCCTTGGCGTCGAAGACGCAGGCCTTGTATGCTACATCGTGCGTCTTGTAGTCGCTATCCAGCCGGCGTAGCATGTTCAATACGCCGTAGATGGCCCCGGTTGGTTCGCCTTGCGAATTGCGCAGATCGGGCATGGCATGAAAGGCACGGTAGAGATACGACGATCCGTCGACCAGCAGCAATGTAGGCATATTTTGAGAACGAACTGAAATGAGCGAAAAAGAAAAAATTCCCTTGCCCGCCGACCATGGGGCGGCCAAGACCGCCGCCTCGCAAGAGGCCTGGCGGGTGTTCGGCATTATGTCAGAGTTCGTCGAGGCCTCGCAGCGTCTCTCGGCAATCCGTCCGGCGGTGACGATCTTTGGCAGTGCACGCACGCCGCCGGATTCGCCGTACTACGAACTGACCGAAACCATTGCCCGCCAGCTTTCGGATGCCGGCTTTTCGGTGATTTCGGGTGGCGGTCCAGGCATTATGGAGGCGGCCAACAAAGGCGCGTTCCGCGGTAAATCCCCGAGCGTCGGGTTGAATATCCAGTTGCCGCACGAGCAGCGAGCCAATGTCTATCAGGATATTTCGCAGACCTTCCGGCACTTTTTTGCGCGCAAGTACATGTTCGTGCGTTATGCCAACGCCTATGTCGTCATGCCGGGCGGATTCGGGACGCTTGACGAATTGCTGGAAGCTTTGACACTGATTCAGACCGGGAAAAGCCGGAAAATTCCGATCATCCTTGTTTGCGGGGATTTTTGGCGCGGATTGGTCGACTGGTTTCAAACGACGTTGGTTCGTGAAGGCGTGATCTCGCCCGAGGATATGGATCTGATCCAGATCATCGACAAACCGGAAGACGTCGTCGATGCCATCTTCAAACACTACGAAGCGCGCTGTTTCGGGCCTCTGCCCCGCGAGCACGAGATGTTGCTCAATCTGTAATACAATCAGCCGCTCAACGACATTTTCCGGAATTCCTGCCATGCGTCGCATCCCGCTGTTTTTCTTGTTTTCGGCCTTTGTCGCCGCACCGCTCTGGGCGCAGGCGCCGACACCGGCTCCGGACGTCAAGCCGCCAGAAGTCGTTCCCTTGGACGATTCACTTGAGCCGCAGGTGACGATCAAGAAGCGGGAAAACGATACGGTCGAGGAGTACCGGGTTAACGGGCGCTTGTACAAGATCGTGGTGACGCCGAAGAACGGTGCGCCCTACACGCTTATCGACAAGAAGGGTGACGGTTCCTTCGTTCCGGTCGACGGGCCGGGATCACCCGGCTTGAGCGTGCCGATGTGGGTGATCGGAACCTTCTGAGTATGCCGATGGTGCTTTGCATGTTAGTTTCCGTCATGCGGCAGGTGGTGTGCATGCAGATGTTTTGCAATCATTGGGAGTGAGTGAGGCCATGGAATCCTTTCCGATCCCGGCACCGGCTTTTAACGGGCACAGCCGAGTTGTTCCCGCCGGCAACGCTTTCGAATGGTTGAAGCAAGGTTGGGCGATATTTGTGGCCAATCCGGCGCAATGGTTGGCCATGACCGTCGTTTTGCTGGTTGTTTTTGTCGGGTTGAATATCGTTCCCTTTATCGGGTCATTAGCGGCTAATTTGTTGATGCCGGTATTTACGGCCGGCATGTTGTGCGCCGGAAAAAAGATTGCCGAAGGCGAGTCGTTGGGCATCAACGATTTGTTCGCCGGTTTTCGGCAGAATGCCACGCCGTTGCTGATGGTCGGCGTTCTCTACATGGTGGGCATGCTAGCCATTGTTCTTGTCGTCGCGGCATTAGGCGGTGGCAGTGTTGTCGGCGGCATGATGATGGGCAATCCCGCTGGTGCGGGCGTCGTCTTTGGCGGCATGATGCTCGCTATGCTGGTGTCCCTGGCGCTTTCTTTGCCGCTATTCATGGCGATCTGGTTCGCTCCCGCGCTGGTATTCTTTAATGGCATGCGTCCAGTCGAGGCACTCAAGGCCAGTTTTAACGCCTGCCTCAAGAACCTGTTGCCTTTTCTTGTGTATGGCCTGATTTTGTTGGTCCTGTCCTTTTTCGCGGCCTTGCCGATGGGCCTCGGGTTTCTCGTTCTGATACCGGTCGTTGCCGGATCGGTTTATGTTTCATATCAAGACATATTCCTTTCCAGTTGATAACCTCTATGGGTTCGTAGGCCGATCATGGCTCAGCGAACGCTGTACTGAGTATCCTGTTTTTCTGAAGATTCCATGCAAGCTTTGACTCTCCCTGCCCGTCGCGGCTGGCTCTGGTTGTACGAAGGATTTCTGCTGACGCGCAAAAGCCACATTATGTTGTCGCTGCTGGTCATCAGTTATTGGATGCTGATGGCGGTCATCAACATCGTGCCTCTTGTCGGGCAGGTCGTTGTTGCCGTCTGTATTCCGGCTTTTTCGGTCAGTCTCATGAATGCTTGCCGGATAATCGAGCAAAATCGTCCGGTCACGCTCCAGATTCTGTTTTCAGGGTTCAACGAGAATCGGCGCACACTGCTTATCCTTGGGGGGGGCTATTTTACGGCGACCCTGGCGATTCTCGGTTTAGCGTCGCTGTTCGACGGCGGCGCGCTTTTCCACTATTTGCTGGGCGGGAAACCGGTGGAGATAGGGGCGCCAGAAAGCGCCGAGCTGGTCATCGGGGCGCAAGTTGCCCTGCTTTTCTTCGTGCCACTGACGATGGCGTACTGGTTTGCCCCGGTTTTGGCAGGATGGCATGGCATGTCGGCCATGAAATCGATTTTTTTCAGCTTGGTTGCCTGCCAGCGGAATTGGCGTGCCTTTCTGGCCTACGGCGTGGCGGCGGTATTGTTCGCGGCGATCATTCCTGGAATGTTGCTGGGGATGATCGTGCCGGTGCTGCCCGGCGGCAGCATGACGCTGAGCGCCTTGTTGACCTTGTTTTTGGTGCTGGTCATCGCGCCGACCATGTATGCAAGTTTTTATATCAGCTATCGGGACGTTTTCGTTGCCGTCGATGAAAATGTCTGACTTCGCGGAAAATCGACCGCTGGGGGTATTCGGCGGCACCTTTGATCCGGTGCATTTCGGCCATTTGCGTCTGGCCGAGGAAGCCGCCGATGGCCTCGGTTTGGCTTGTGTGCGCTGGATTCCTGCTGGGCAGCCCTTGTTACGCGACTCGCCGAGATGCAGCGCGGCGCAGCGCCTGGAAATGGTACGTCTGGCAATCGCCGACAACCCGCGTTTCGAACTCGACGCAGCGGAGGTTGATGCAGAACAACCGAGTTATACGGTTCCCACGCTTGAGCGCCTGCGGCAAGTGGAGATATGTGGCGAGCGTCGGCCGTTGGTGCTGCTTGTCGGCGCCGATGTTTTCTCCGGACTGACCGGGTGGTATCGCTGGCAGAGTGTTCTTGAGCTGGCGCATATCGGTGTTGCGCATCGGCCAGGGTTTCCGGTCGATCCGGACAGTTTGCCTGCCGATCTGGCTGCGATCTACCGCGAACGGTTTTGCGAGAAATCTGATGCCCTGCGTGATTCGCCGGCCGGACGAATCGTCAATTTTCCCATGACCCAGCTCGATATTTCGGCAACCCGGATTCGTAACTTGCTGTCAAATGGTTGTGGGGCACGTTACCTGATGCCCGATCTGCTTCTGGACTATATCCGGGAGCATCATCTTTATATGGAGAAATGATTCGTCAATGAAGCTGTCGCAACTCGAAAAAGTCGTCGTCGACGCGCTGGAAGACATCAAGGCGCGCGATATCGAGGTCATCAATACGGCCAAGCTGACCCCGCTCTTCGAGCGGATCGTTATCGCTAGCGGCGATTCCAACCGCCAAGTGCGCTCGTTGGCGCAGAACGTCCAGGAAAAGGTTCGCGAAGCTGGGGGCGAGGTGCTGTCGACGGAAGGCGAGGATGCCGGTGAATGGGTGCTCGTCGATCTCGGTGAGATTGTCGTTCACGTCATGCAGCCGGCGATTCGCGGCTATTACAACCTGGAGGAGTTATGGGGGGGCAAGGGGCCGGAGCGCGTGCGCAAGGCGGTATCGGCGTAGGCGGCGGCCCAGCGTGATCGGTTCATGAGATTAGGTATTTTCGCCGTCGGGCACAAACTTCCGGACTGGGTGGCCAAGGGCTGCGCCGAATACATCAAGCGCATGCCGAGGGAGTTGTCGCTGGGCGTCGTTGAAATCAAGCCGGAACCGCGTGGTTCGAAAACGCGCGAACAGTTGCTTGCCGCCGAGAAGGGGCGGCTGCATTCGGCGCTACAGGGTTACAGTCGGATTGTCGTGCTCGACGAGCGTGGTGCCGACTTGACCACGGTCCGATTGGCCGAGCGTCTCGAAAGCTGGATGCGCGACGGCGGCGATACGGCATTCATCATCGGCGGAGCCGACGGCATCGACGACGAATTGAAACGACAGGCCCATGAAATGATCCGCCTTTCCAGCTTGACCTTGCCGCATGCGATGGCCCGTCTGGTGTTGTGCGAGCAGTTGTATCGTGCGATCAGTGTGGTCAGGAATCACCCGTACCACCGGGAGGGGTGATGCCGATCAACCCGCTCAATCCTCGGATATACCTGGCGTCACGCAGTCCGCGCCGGCGTGAGTTGCTGACCCAGATGGGTGTGCGGTTCGATACGATTGCTTTTCGCGGGCCGCCGCGCGAGGACAAAGAGATCGACGAGACGCCCCTGGCCGGCGAGGCGCCGATTGTCTATGTCGATCGTGTCGCTCGCGCCAAGGCCGGGCATGGCTGGCAAATTGTCGGCTGGCGCCGCTTGCTGGCTCAGCCTGTACTCGCTGCCGATACCACGCTCGAATTCGAGGGAAAGATCATCGGCAAGCCGGCGGATGCCGAAGATGCCAAGGCGATCCTGCGCCGCTTGTCGGGGAAGACGCACCGCGTGCTGACCGCCATCGCCGTGGCTTGCGACGGCCGGCTCGAGTCTCAGGTTTCAGTGAGCGAGGTGCGCTTTGCTGCGTTGACCGACAGTGAGATTCGGGATTACGTGGCGAGCGGCGAACCCATGGACAAGGCCGGCGCCTATGGCATTCAAGGGCGGGCCGGAGTGTTCGTGGAATATCTGGCCGGAAGCTACACCGGTGTGATGGGCTTGCCGATCCACGAAACCGCGGTGCTGCTCAGGAAATTCGGGTTTCCGATCTAGTTCGCGGGTAGAATGTTGCCCTTCTGTTCGGGCGGTCCCCATCCGAACGTGCAATTGACCTTGTCGGGATTCAAGATGCCTTCTACTCTGATTTTGCTCAACAAGATAATTCTTGTGTTTCAGGCCTCGGTCGTGGCCTATGGTTTTTTTGTTTCATTTCCCACGGATCTTACCCGGGCAGCCGTTCAGCTGGTTCCACTGATCGTATTGCCGCTGACGCTCTATGCTGTCTCGAAAAAGACGAAAGGGGCGATCATTTCGGCGCTGGTGGCCAATACGCTGTTCTGCGCTGCGACAATTGGGGTGTTCTTCTTTGCCATTTCGCCCGGGGTGGTCGGTGCGCGCGTCATCATGATCATTTTCACGGCGCCGTTTTTCGCCAACGTGTTTTTCCTATTTAAGGAATTGAAGTCGGCGGGCAAGGTGGCCTGACGTCGCTCAGGGCAGATAGGAAGAAATCAGCAACGCGGCCTGTGCTGCGCCTGATGGCGTTGGTGGACGCGGGGGGCTCGGGCGGAGCAGTGCTTCCAGTGCTGCGGTCAGTGTTGTTCCGTCCAGCAGGGTGGAGGCCTCGATTTCGCGGCAGCGGGTGTTTTTTTCCAACCAGTCGATCAGGTACTCCTGTTCCGGCCAGTCTTCGCGGCGCAGATAGAGTACGGCCGTGCCGTTGCACGCAGCTTCGCTGAAAATGCCGTAACCGGGCTTGGTCAGGATGACATCGACGCTGTGAATTAGGTCGATTATCCGGAAGCCGAGCGGCTCAAAGGCCGTCATGTCGATGCGTGTTACTGGCCAGCTTTGCGGGACAAGCCAGTGCAGATTGCGGGTGTGTGGCCACTGTTTGGCCGACAATTCTTTGTCGAAACCGCCGAAAGCGACGAGAGCGAACCTGGTGTCGTCGTCGATCCCCAATTTTTCCTGGAGTTCGCCGCGGATGTCCTTGCCCATCGTGGCCACCGGCGAGACGGCCTGGCAATGGCTGGCCAGATCGGGCATTGGCATGGCCGGGGTCAGGCGCAGGAAGTGTTTCGCACTGCGATAGGCGGCCAGCATGTCTCTATGAATCGGGGCGGCCCAAGGTTGGTTGCCGAAAAAATGTAGAAACAAGTCGGCCCAGTTGAGCGAACACATCGACATCGAAGGGATGCCGGCAAGTGCCGCACCGGCCAGCGGCAGATAGGCAACATCCGTCAGTACCAGGTCGGGGTTTAGCTGGGCGATGAACTTTGCTTCTTCGGCTATGCGTTGCGGCCAGTTGGCATGCAACGCACGGTATTTTGATGCGGTTGTCGGTAGGTCGATGCTGACCGCGTCGTGCATGACGTAGCCAAAGTCTGAACTTTCACAGCGATGCGTAAATTCGCCTGGCAGGCGTGCACGGAGCTTCTCGGCCGGTATCAGGCTGCGGACCGTCAGTCGAAGCTCTGGTCTGTGGTGGCGTAATTTGTTCAGCACTGGCGCTGCTTGCGCCAGATGGCCGAAACCGTGCGCGGATATGTCGACAAAAAGGTGCGGGGCGGGAGCAGGCATGTTTATACAAAGCGCGCCAGCAGCGCACCGGCGCAATCATTCGGCAATGCGATCCATACGCGATGGCCGTTGCCGGGGGCAACGTCGAGCGCTTTGCCGTCGGCATTTTCCATGCGTTCGATACGAAGCTCAAGATTGCCCGATGGACGAATGACTTCCAGCCGGTCGCCGACCGCGAAGCGATTTTTGACGTCAATTTCGGCCAATCCGCGTACGGTATCGTGGGCGACGACATCGCCGACATAGAGACTGCGCCCGGATTCGGAATGCCCACGCAGATAATTCTGCCTGTCTTGTTCATGGTGTCGCTGGTAGAAACCATCGGTGTAGCCGCGGTTAGCCAAGCCTTCGAGTTCGCCGAGCAGGCGCAGGTCGAGCGGTCGGCCGGCAAGCGCGTCGTCGATAGCGCGACGATAGGCCTGCGAGGTGCGGGCGACGTAATACGCCGACTTGGTGCGGCCCTCGATTTTCAGTGAGTCGACGCCAATGTCGACCAGTCGCTGCACATGCTCGATGGCGCGCAGGTCTTTCGAGTTCAGGATGTAGGTGCCGTGCTCGTCTTCTTCGATCGGCATCAGTTCGCCGGGGCGCTCCTTTTCTTCGAGCAACCAGGCTTTGCCGGCCGGATGCAGATCGCCGCCGGCGTTTTCGACACCGGCTTGCAGCCGATAATCCCAGCGGCAGGCGTTGGTACAGGAGCCCTGGTTCGAGTCGCGCCGATTGAAATATCCGGAGAGCAGGCAGCGGCCCGAGTAGGCGACGCAGAGCGCGCCGTGGATGAAGACTTCGAGTTCGATGTCCGGGCAGGCTTGCCGGATTTCGGCGATCTCGTCGAGCGAGAGTTCGCGTGAAAGGATGACGCGTGCAACGCCGAGCTTTTTCCAGAAACGGACGGCGGCAAAGTTGACAGTATTGGCTTGTACCGACAAGTGAATGGGCATCTCCGGCCAGCGCTCGCGCGCCAGATCGATCAGCCCAGGGTCCGCCATGATGAGGGCGTCGGGGCCGAGGGCGACGACTGGTGCCATGTCGGCAAGATAGGTGCGCACCTTGGCGTTATGCGGCAGCACGTTGCTGACCAGGTAAAATTTCTTGTCCGCGGCATGGGCTTCGGCGATGGCGGCGCCCAAGGTTTCGATCCGGCCAAATTCATTGTTGCGCACGCGCAAACTGTAACGCGGCTGTCCCGCGTAAACGGCGTCGGCACCGAATTCGAACGCTCGTCGCATCATGGTGAGCGATCCAGCAGGAGCAAGAAGTTCCGGCTGTCGAGAGGGGGAATCGTTTGGCATGAGTGAATTGCAGGCGGGAACGTGTAGAATGCTTCGGTCCCGATTTTACCCGCAATTACCCGACTGCCATTCATGCCTGAAGAAATACTGATCAACTTTTCTCCCCAGGAAACACGTGTTGCCGTTGTTTATCAGGGTGCCGTCCAGGAGTTGCATATCGAGCGAAAAGCGAGTCGTGGCCTGGTGGGCAATATTTACGTTGGCAAGGTTGTTCGGATTCTTCCGGGAATGCAATCGGCATTCGTTGACGTTGGTCTGGAGCGGACGGCTTTCCTGCACGTTGCCGATATCTGGGAACCACGGCTGCAGGGTGAGCCCATGCGCCCGATCGAGAAGTTGCTGTTCGAAGGCCAGAGCGTTGTCGTACAGGTGATCAAGGATCCGATTGGCACCAAGGGGGCGCGATTAACGACGCAGATGTCGATTGCCGGCAGGATGCTCGTTTATCTGCCGCAGGAAAAACATATTGGCATTTCACAGCGCATCGAAAACGAGGCTGAGCGCGAAGCGCTGCGCGAGCAGATTACGCGATTGGTTCCCGGTAACGAAGAAGGCGGCTTTATTGTCAGGACGATGGCGGAAAGTGCTTCCGACGAGCAGTTGCTGAACGACATTGAATACCTGCGCAAAATTTGGAGCGAAATTCACGCCCAGTCGAAGGTGCGGGCGGCGCCGAGTCTCTTGTACCAGGAGTTGTCGTTGGCGCAACGCGTGTTGCGCGATTTCGTCAATCCGGAAACCTCGCAGATCGTAATCGACTCGCGGGAAAATTTTCAGAAGCTGACGGCTTTCGCTGTGCAGTACATGCCTAGTGTCGCGCCTTTGCTTAACCATTATGTCGGTCAGAGGCCTCTGTTCGATCTGCACGGCGTCGAGGACGAAATTCAGCGTGCCCTGGCGCGACGTGTCGATTTGAAATCCGGGGGCTATCTGATTATCGACCAAACCGAGGCAATGACGACGATCGATGTGAACACCGGTGGGTTTGTCGGCGTTCGTAATTTCGACGATACGGTGTTCAAGACCAATCTCGAGGCTGCGCAGACGATTGCGCGCCAGTTGCGACTGCGCAATCTGGGTGGAATCATCATCATCGATTTCATCGATATGGATAATAGTGAGCACAAAAGTGCCGTGCTCGCAGAATTCAACAAGGCGCTGGCGCGCGATCATACCCGGCTGACGGTCAATGGATTCACGGCGCTGGGCCTGGTTGAGATGACGCGCAAGCGTACGCGGGAATCGCTGGCGCACGTATTGTGCGAGGAATGTCCGACCTGTGGCGGACGCGGAGAGGTCAAGACGGCGCGCACAATTTGCTATGAGATCCTGCGCGAATTGCTTCGCGAAGCGCGCCAGTTCGACGCCAAAGAATTTCGCATCCTTGCCGGAGTTCCCGTCATCGACATTTTCCTCGACGAAGAATCGCAGGGCTTAGCCATGCTTTCCGATTTTATCGGCAAGCCCATCTCACTCAAGGCCGAACCCAGTTACTCGCAGGAACAATACGACATTGTGTTGATGTAGCGTAATTTTTGTTGATCCGAGATCATTGTTTGTAAAATTTATCGTTAATAATCAATGTAATGGTGTTTGTTCTGTTGATCTGAGGTGATCCTCGTATAATCGAAGCTATCAACTTTTGGGTAGCTAGATGGGTAGCTACCCAGGCATTTCGAGGAGCCACCTTGGCCAAGATTCAAACCAACCTTCTGACCGATATCCAGATTCGGAAATGGATACGGGCGGGTGAGCCACTTGCAAAATCTGATGGTGGTGGACTTACCTTTACCTTGTCTGCTGTCGGTGCAGCTGTCTGGGTACTCCGATTTCGGCACGCCGGCCGAAGACAAGAAGTAACGCTGGGTCGTTACCCGGATTTGTCCCTTGCTGCTGCCCGGTTGATGGCAGCTAAAAAACGCCTTGCCTTGGTTGAGGGTGTCAATCCGGCCGATGAAGTGCGCAAGGCAAAAAGTCACCGAGATTGGACCATTCGGGAACTGATTCGCGACTACAAGGAATTGGTTCTGAGTACGCTGGCGGAAAGTACCCAGCGAAGCTACGGTAGAAATCTCAAGCGCATTGAAAACGGAATGGGCGCCATGTCAGTTCAGTCTGTTGGTCCTGCGGATGTCGTTGCTCAAATCGAGCGGGTCAAGGCTGGCTGGGTTGAATTGTTTACCCTTTGGTGTGCCTTGCGCGGCATCTTCAAACACGCGGCGGGCAAAAAACTGATCGTGGCGTCACCGTGTGCGGGCATCCAACTGGAAGCGATCATTGGTAAGCGTCCGGAGAAGCGCACTAGGTTGATGCTCACCGACGACGAAATTGCTGTGCTCATGAACGCAGACATGAACCTGGAGAACCTGCTTTCGATCCGGATTCTCTTGGCAACAGGTGTCCGTATTTCGGAGCTGAACAATGCCTTGAAGGCCAATGTTCACCTTGAAGAGAAACGTTGGCACATCCCCAAAACCAAGACGGGGAATGCAATTGATATTCCGCTCTCGAAAGCTGTTACGGAGTGGTTTGAAACCTTGATCGATATTGCCGGCAACTCGGATTACGTTCTTCCGGCTCGATCAAGAGCACGCATGGCTCGTTATGACGGCGATGCTGCAGTTTCGAAAGATGCAATGCGCGAGGCTATCGACTACTGGATTGAACAGCACTCACCCAAGATAAGGCGTTTCACGCCGCATGACTTGCGAAGCACGATGAAAAGCCACCTTAGAAAACTAGGTGTGCCTCGCGAGGTGTCAGAAATGTGCTTGAATCACAAGCTGCCGGGGGTAGAGGGTATTTACGATCAACACACCTACTACGACGAGCGAAGAATCGCGTTAGAAAAATGGAGCGATTTCCTGGTCAAGTCACTACGCAAAAAGATTGGTTCAAAGCGCTCCATAAACTAACGCCCATAAGGCCATTATGATAGATAAAGCTCGTTCTTCTCCGCAGAAGGAATGCCCTCCTTTTCCTGAAGACTTTGACCGAGACTCATACAGAAGATTCAGAGACGATTTTTCGCTTTGGATTTCCGCACTCGGCCACAGGGTTGCCTTGATGAGGAGAATCAAGGAATTTCAGGAGCAGCGTGCATTGAGGAGCGAATGTTCGGAACCGCGGTCCACAGTCAGTAGAGCTAGGTTGAATGATATTCGGAGTAGGGTGATGAGCTTGATTCAAGAGCCCATCCCTCTCAAAGAAGATGGCTTTTTTCAACACTTCATGGGCGAAGCCAAGTTCGCTGACCGAACGGTTCACTTAGAGCAACACCCACCGATCAGTAACAGAGTGATCCACGATGAAGTCCAGTCAGGCAGCAAATTAAAAGACCAGTTTTACAGAAACATTTTCGAGATTGAAATCGACAAGTTGGTCGAGCGGGAATCTACCCAGCAAGAGCCATCGTTCGGCATTCCATTATTGTATGGGGAAGAAAAAGCGCAGAAGGACAAAGCGTTAAATACGCTCACTGAAAATTACGAGATATGGCGGGCAGATATACAAATGCCTAGTTTTGCTGGTGATTTTGGACTGAAAGTAAATCTGTTTTACGATGACGAACGGCTGTGCAAGGCTTTCTCTGTTTGGCTGAAAGAAACAAGAAAGCAGGCAGAATTCCCTGTTGCCAAGCGCAAGGTTGTCACTTTGGAAAAGCTGCAGGAGTGGCACCAGATGCGTGTTTTGCCTTACATGGATTTATGGCTATACCAGCAGGCATTTGACAAAAAGTTTGATGAACTGCAGCTCGCTAGGCTGCTGTTTCGTAGTGAGGATAAAAAGAACGATGAAAGTATCGGGATTGATGATGACGATTACAGAAACTGGCTAAGAAATACTAAGATTCGCGCAGAGAGCCTGATACAGCCGTCTGTTTTTTTCTCCCTTCGCTACGAGGAAACCTGAGTTGTTCTGATCGATGGAGAGCTAGCTGCATCTGAAACCTTTTTGGTTACACATATAAAACTTGAAGACTAGGCCAACCTGGCCTTCAATCATCTAGTTCCTACCCATTGAAGAGCCCGTTACCTGTAGAGGTAGCGGGCTCTTTTTATTTCCAGGAGAAGAAATCATGCGTAAAAAATGTCCAGTCTGCCATTCGAGCAATATCCATCGTCTGCATACCGCCAGAAGGATTGGCAGCACGGTCGGCGCAGTTGGCGGTGCCGCTACTGGTGCAGGTGGCGCGCTATCAGGTGCGCAAACCGGCGCAGCCGTCGGTGCCGTCGGTGGTCCTGCAGGAATGCTGCTCGGTGGTCTGGCTGGTGCCATCCTTGGAGGCCTACTCGGTGGTGCCGCCGGATCGATCGCCGGCGGCAAAGTTGGCGATGTCGTTGACGAAAAAGTTCTCGGCAATCTGCAGTGTGGCGATTGCGGCCACGTCTTCAGCGACCACTGATCTGCAGTTATCCCCATTCATCTTTGAAGGAGCCATAAATGGCACATCAAGTCCAACAGATGGCCTATGTCGGGGAGACTCCCTGGCATGGTCTTGGCAACGAACTCACTCCGCAGCAGCCCATCGAAGTCTGGGCAGAGCAATCCGGCATGTCCTTCCGGATTCTCGAAACCCCGGTTCGCTTCATGGCGGAATCAGCCGGTCCGCTCGGTTCGATCAAAACCTTTGCCGATCAGAAAGTCCTCTATCGCTCAGATACGCAGGATGCCCTCTCGGTCGTCTCGAACCGTTATCAGGTCGTCCAGCCCAGTGAGGTTTTGGAGTTCTACCGTGACCTCACGCAAGTCGCTGGCTACGAGCTCGAAACCGCCGGGGTGCTGAAGAACGGAAAAAAGTTTTGGGCACTGGCACGTACCGGCCAATCATCAGCCTTGAAAGGTAACGATGTCGTCCAGGGCTACTTGCTACTGGCAACTTCGTGCGACGGTACGCTAGCGACTACGGCAACACCAACCACGGTACGGGTGGTTTGCAACAACACGCTGACCATTGCCGTGAATGGTGCTGTCTCGGCCATCAAGGTGCCGCACAACACCCGATTCGATGCGCAGGCAGTCAAGCAGCAACTCGGTATTGCCGTCTCTCAGTGGGACGGGTTCATGTATCGCATGCGGACGCTCGCTGAACGGAAGGTCAAAAGTCATGAAGCGATGGCCTACTTTCTCCGGGTGCTCTGCGAAGTTGATCCCAACAGTTCTGACCTGTCTAATCTGAGCAATGAACGTGCGTTGGCCAAGGTTCAGTCACTCTACGACGGCCAAGGCCGTGGTTCTGAGTTGGATGCTGCCAAAGGCACAGCCTGGGGACTGCTCAATGCCGTCACCGAGTATGTCGATCACGAACGACGTGCGCGTAGTCCGGAATACCGGCTTGATTCCGCCTGGTTTGGCCAAGGTGCCGCCATCAAGCAGCGCGCACTGGATACGGCATTAAAACTGGTGGCGTAGTTCGCTTCCAGCTTCCTCACGATTTTCCCGCTTCGATAGCCTGGTTCGGTAAATGCCGGCCAGGCTTTTTGTCGTCTGGAATTCGTGACGGCTATCTATTTCCTACCTACATTCTGGAGATTGTCATGGCACTCCCATCTGTACCGTTTTCACCCTCGCAATCCAGTCGGCCAGCGTTGCGGCTAGTCAGTACCAAGGCATTGCCTCGGGAAGATTGGCTCAATGTCCGCCGGCAAGGCATTGGTAGTTCCGATGCTGCTGCCGCTGTCGGTCTCAATCCCTACAAATCTCAGCTCGAACTCTGGCTCGAAAAAACAGGCCGTGATGGCTTGTTGCCCAAGACTGATCCGCTCGATGAGGAGAGCCCTGCTTACTGGGGGAACATCCTCGAACCGATTGTGGCTGCGCACTACACCCGGCGTTCCGGCAATCGTGTGCGACGTATCAATGCAGTCCTTCAGCATCCTGATCCAAACCTGCACTGGATGTTGGCCAATATTGATCGTGAAGTCATCGGCGCAGCGGACGTTCAGATCCTCGAATGCAAAACCGCCGGCATCAACGGCAGCCGGCTCTGGAAGGAGGGTGTGCCGGAGTACGTTCAGTTGCAGGTTCAGCATCAACTCGTCGTGACCGGTAAAGCTGCGGCGGATGTTGCTGTTCTGCTCGGTGGTCAGCACTTGGAGGTTCATCGCATTCACCGGGATGAAGCGCTGATTGCACGGCTGATCCAGTTGGAAGCTGCATTCTGGCGCTATGTCGAGACGGATACACCACCGCCAGCTGATGGTTCGGAATCAGCAGAGCTGGCATTGCGTTGTCTCTACCCGCAGGACAAGGGAATCGCAGTCGATTTCAGTACCGACCGAAACCTGTCAGCGACCTTTGCCGACTGGATCAGTGTCCGTCAGACCTTGGCTGAAACCGAGAGGCTGGAAGCGAAGTTGAAGCAGACTCTGCAGCAGGCCATGGGCGAAGCATCACGCGCCATCTTCGAGACGGGCGAAGTCACCTGGAAGAAAGCAAAGGACAGCGTAGTGCTCGATACCGCGCGGCTGCTGGCCGATCAGGCGGATTTGCTCAAGACCTACGGCATGCAGCGGCAAGGTTCGCGGCGATTTGTGCTCGCTTGATTCATTCCCATAAAACCAACGTAGCAACACCCAACCCACCAACTCCCCATCGGCACGGACATGCATCCGGTGCCAGTGGGGTGTTTTTTATTTGAGAGGAACAATCATGTTGAAAGGCCTAGTTATCACCCCGCCGGTACTCGGACGGATTTCCATTGGTAAAGTCGTCGAGAAAGCTGGTGGCAAACGTTTGCCCGAGAAAGACGACCAGTTCACGATCACCAGCCAGGTACAAGGTGCAGATGGCTGCTGGCTACCGCATCCCTTTGATGAGGGATTCCGGAAAGCACAGGGCGGGAAGGTTCGCGCGATTCCGATCCGGCTACTGTTCAATGATCCCGATCTGAACTTCCGGGCTGAATACGCCTTGTTTGACCGGAGGACTGGTCGGCCGGTTTGTGTCGGGAATGGTGAGGTCTGCAAGCGACGGACGGAGTCGGGTGTTCAGTCATTGCCATGTCCGTCGCCGGAAGGTTGTTCGTTGGCGCAGAACGGCGCATGCAAACCCTATGGCCGCTTGAATGTGCTGATCGGTGACGACGATCCGCTGGGAAGCTTTGTGTTCCGGACAACCGGGTTCAACAGCATCCGGACATTGTCGGCGCGATTGGCCTACTTCCAAGCAATATCAGGCAACCGGCTGGCTTACCTACCGCTGGAGCTACGGCTGAGAGGAAAGTCGACACGGCAGAGTTTGGGAACCCCAATTTATTACGTGGATTTGACGGTGCGAAGCGGTGTTTCGGTTGAAGAAGCGCTGACAGAGGCGAAACGGCTGGAGGCGGATCGTCAAGAAGCTGGCTTTGATCAGGTTGCACTGGAAACTGCGGCGCGTGTTGGCTTCTCTAACGGCGCGTTTGAGGAGAGCGACGACGAAGGGGATTCGGTGGTGGAGGAGTTTTATCCGGAGGGCGACGATGGTCAGGGTAAATGTGAAACCGGTTCGACCCTTCCTGCTGAGAAGACTGCGCAATCCAGTCTGGTCAATAAGCTTGATGATCGAGCGGCGAGACTTGGGAGCAATCTGGGATAGGTTGTCCTAACGGAGTTTTGCTCGGACGTTGTTCTGTTACGTTTCTTGGGAAGTAAATGGAGCGGTACCCGAAGCACGATTGTGCTCCAGGTGTCGCTCTTTTTTTTTCAAGAAGATCAGTAGGTGCTAGTTGTAGTGCTATTGCATATCCAGGCCGACTACTGGAAACTGGTCGGTATCAAGCATAAGGAACGATTAAGTGAGTGCTCTTGTACCCAAACCCCAAATGCAATTGGTCGACCCACAGGCACAGATTGTTGTCGATTTTCTGAGAAATGTAGGTCTGCCTCACGACAACATAATTGCCGCACATGATCAACGAGCAATAATTGGCCAGAATCTTCCTGGCTTTATTGAGTCCTTGCCTGCCGAGGTTAAGCAAGGAGCAAGATATCTCTCCAAGTTTGTAGTCGGTGCTGGCTTTGGGTTGTTTGACTATTCCTTGAATGCAATTTGGAACGAAGTGGTTCTTGATCTGCACAAAAAAGCAATCGCGTATGGACTTGACATCTTTTACGACGCGGCTATTGGCGGAAAGGCTAGGGAGTTCTATCAAACCGAAGATGACCTTCGTTCCCTAAAGGATTCAGTACTCCTAGATACTTGCAGAAAACTAGAGCTAATTAGCGATACGACGCACAAGAAGCTAAAGCATATCCTGGACATGCGGAACGATATTGGCATTTCGCATCCCACCAACTACACCATCAATGCCTTTGAACTGCTCGGATGGCTGCAGACCTGCATTCAAGACGTTCTCAATGATCGACCGACAGAGGCTGCTCTGCAGGTTCAGGCGTTCATTCAGAACCTGAAAACATATACCCAGCTACTCGATCCGGCGAATCTGGCATCAATTTCGAACAAAATTGGTGCGCTGGCATCGCATCATTGCGGAAATATCCTTAGAACGATGTTCGGTATCTATGTCGCTTCAGACACTGATCCGCAGGTACGCAAGAACATTTCATTACTGGCGGTTGCCGTCTGGAACGCAAGTGGCGAGGATACAAAGTACCGACTCGGCTTAACTTTAGAGGGCTACAACACCAACCTGTACCGTGAAAAGTACCAGCTTGGTGAGCAATTCTTCCAGTCCGTTGGAGGGAACGCATTTCGCTCAGACGCTGAGCGCGCCATCATTGTTGACGGCCTTGTTGAGCAACTGCTGGAAAAGCACAATGGTTGGGACAACTTCCATCACGAAGCGCCAGTGGCGGATAGCATCTCCTCGTACATCAATGGTCAGCAAGACATTCTCCAGAATTTCGCTCCAAAACTAATCAAGACCATCCTAATGTGTCGCATTGGCAGAGGAATTTCGTACTGTGCTGGAGTGTCGCCGCGCGGTCGCTCGTATTACGACCGAATTCTTGGCCTGTTAGGAGACCAATATGCGCCGACGGCAATTGCAGCTCTTACGCACTATGAAATCCAGGCAAAACTAGAGCGCGATATTTGTCGGCAGCAAGCCTGTCTTGCTCTTGCAGTATTAAAGGCGGGTGTCGTCAACCAGCGATTGCAAGAGTGCATCGATTTCTTGATTGCTAATCTTCCAGCCACTGGAAAGGCTGTTTTCGACAGCCGCTTCAAAACGCTCTCTTCCGGCTACATTTCGTGGAGTTGAGCTAGTTTGATGGCGTAATAGATCGGTTTTCCTCGTTCCACCTATGGTAGAGCCCTAATTCTGGAACAAAAATGACATCCAACAGCATACTTGAGCTCGATTTCAACGATAAGCTGCAAATTACAATTAATAACACTAAGCCAGTCATTCTTACTGACCTAACTATGGCGCTACTTGGTGTTGGTCAGCAGTTTGAGCGCTTCATGCAAAATGAAGCGCCCGAGCAACCACCAGCCGGTAGCGAGCTTTTCATAAAAGAAGTTAGGTCAGGTTCAATTGTTGTTGAGCTTGTCGCACAAGCAATCCCGGTAATTCCGCTTCTTTGGCAAGGTGGATCAATTGTCGAATGGGTGGGTTATGCCAAATCCGTACTTGATTGGTTGAATGGGCAGCAGAGCCAACCACCCAAGGATGTTACGAAGCAGGACCTGAAGCAATGGAGCAATATCCTTGAACCTGTCGCAAAGGATCACGGTTCTCAGCTTAACTTCACGGTATCAAGTGGTGGTCAGGTCATCAACCAGTTCTTCATCAATTCTGAACAGGCGAACGCTGCGCAGAATGCTATTCGAAGAGAAATCGGTCTCTTGGCTGAGCCCGATGACCATACCCAACGTAAGCGCGTTATGACTTGGTATCAAACCAAGTTTGATGACACATCGCAAACAGGCAATAAGGCAGTGATCGAAAGTATCTCGAAGTCCCCAGTGAAAGTCATTTTCGAAAACAATGCTGTCAAGAAAGCGTTAATGGCCGGAGATACGAGGTTTAGCAAGCCGTGGAACGAGTTGGCCTATATCGTGGATGTGAAGGTTCAAACCGTTCAAGGTGTGCCAAAGGTGTACACGGTCATCAACTATTACGATGAAGACACCTTTGACCCCGCTGACTAAGAAAAATTACTGGCGAAATGCCTTTGTACGGCTTTCCTGACAACCGAATGACCTCAAGCACCTCAGCTCTTAACTCCAAAGCTAACTCGCAGCAGCTCGAAGCCATTCTGGCGACCGATGGACCGGTACTGATCATTGCCGGACCAGGTTCGGGCAAAACCTTCACGCTGGTCGAGCGCATCGTCTATCTCATCACTAATAAAGGTGTTTCGCCTGAGTCACTGCTGGTCGTCACGTTTACCGACAAGGCAGCGCGGGAGCTGACCACTCGCATTTCTAACCGGCTGGCAGAGTTGAATATCCAATTCAACTTGAACGAAATGTACCTCGGTACTTTTCACTCTATCTGCCTACGACTGCTGGAGGATTTCCGCGAATTCACGCGGCTGAAACGCAGCTTTACGCTCTTCGATCAGTTCGACCAACAGTACTTCCTCTATCAGCGCATCAAGGATTTCAGAGAGCTGCCTGACGCTCAGCTTGTTATGGGTGATGATCAATCAGGCCGTTGGGCGCAGTCGGAAAACCTGCTCAAGTGGCTCAACAAGGTCAGCGAAGAGGCGCTTGATGCTGCCACGCTAGCAGCAGCGCCCGAGCCTGAAATTCGAGCGCTGGCCACCTGTTTTGCCAAGTACCAAGAGTTGCTGAATGAGCACAATTCGCTGGATTTCTCTGGTATCCAGTACGAAGCGCTGCAACTGTTGGAAAAGCACCCGGAGGTGCTGGAGCAACTACGCGAAAAGCTCACCTACCTGATGGTGGATGAGTACCAGGATACCAACACCATTCAGGAACGAATCCTTCTCCTGTTAGCGGGAGAGCGTCGAAATCTGTGCGTGGTTGGCGACGACGACCAGGGTTTGTACCGCTTTCGCGGTGCCACCATTCGTAACATTCTGGAGTTCCCAGCGCTGTTCAATGCAGGGCAGTGCAAGCAGGTAAAGCTCACTGTCAATTACCGTTCCCACCCGGACATCATCCGCTTCTACAACGAGTGGATGAAGGAACAAGTTTGGGACAACGGTACACGCGTGTTCCGCTTTGCCAAGCAAATTGTTCCTCGTGAGGACGATTTTCCCAACGTACCCACTGCGGTTCGTCTTGCTGCCAGTGATGACAAAGACGACTCCTCCAACTGGCATGCCGAAGTCCTTGCCTTCCTCAATGGACTGAAGGCCTCTGGTCAGCTTTCCGACTGGAACCAGGTTGCCTTTTTGTTCCGCTCGGTTAAAAACGATAAGGTCGTTAGGCTGGCTCGTTTTCTCGAAGGACAGGGCGTGCCGGTTTTCTCTCCGCGTTCGAACATGTTTTTCGAGCGAGAGGAAATCCGCCTGATGATCGGCGCGTTGATCTTTCTGTTTCCACAGTTCCCTAAGGTGCGAGCGTGGGCAGAGGGTGTCTCGCTTCCTATCTGGGATTACTACGACCACCTTTGCTTCAAGCCATTCACTGAAGAGCTACGAAAGCCAGAGAACAAGCCGCTACTGGACTGGGCTCGTCCGCTGGCCAAGCGCCATGCTGTGCTCACACAAAACACTGACTACGCTTTCTCGGGTCTTTTCTACCAGCTTCTGCAATTCCCACTGTTTTCACGCTTTCTCGGTGAGGAGGCTGTGCAGGGCGTGGATAAAGGCCGCGCGGCACGAAACCTGGGCACTTTTTCCAAGCTGCTGACCAAGTTCGAGTACCTGCATTTTATTAGCGTGCTGAATCCGGAGTACCTGGAAAAGAACCTGCGCGATCTGTTCAATCAGTTCCTCCGCTTCCTTGTGGACGGCGGCATTGGTGAGTATGAGGATGAAGCCGAGTACGCGCCTAAGGGCTGTGTCTCCTTCCTCACCATCCACCAATCCAAGGGACTGGAATTTCCGGTGGTGGTCTGTGGTTCGTTAGAGGCCGTGCCACGAAAACAGTACAGTGCGCTCGATGTGCTGCTTGAGGACGGTGGCTACCTCTCTAAAGAGCGCTTTGAGCCGCTCGACCACATCAAGAATTTCGACTTCTGGCGGCTGTTCTATACGGCGTTTTCGCGCGCCCAGAACTTGCTGGTCCTTGCTGCTCAAGAGAAGCAAGGGCGGGGTCGATCGCCATCCAAATATTTCGATCGCTTGTTTTACGAGCTACCGAGTTGGCGTAACGTCGATCTGTCAGCGCTGACTTTCGAGGCTGTTAAGCAGATCAATCTGAAGCGTGAATACTCGTTCACATCGCATATCACGGTGTTTGAGAATTGCGCTGAGCAGTACCGTTTCTTCAAAGAGCTGGAGTTCAACCCTATTCGTGCCGGTGCCCAATTGTTCGGTACCTTGGTGCATCAGACAATCGAAGACATCCACAAAGCGGTTCTACGTGGCGAAGAGGCAATAGTCACTCCCGATCAGATTCAATCTTGGATTTCGATCAACTACCAGTACCTTTCTAAGCGCGAGCGCCAATACCTTGCACCGCAGACGCTAAAGGCGGTGGAAAAACACGTCCTGGGCTACTACGAACGAGAAAAAAATGACTGGTATCGCATCAAGGAGGCTGAGGTTGAGATTTCGCTCATCAAAGACCAGTACATTCTGAAGGGAAGTGTTGATCTAATCCGAGGTGAGCACGACACTGTCGAAATCATCGACTTCAAGTCGGAGAAAAAGCCCGACATGGAGAAAGACCGGGAGCGACTGCGCCAGTACCAGCATCAGTTGGAGGTGTACGCTCATCTGGTTGAAGAGCGTACTGGCCAGAAAGTCAGCCGGATGCACCTGTACTATACCGGCGAAGACGGCGGCAACCCTTACGTTTCTTTTCACAAGGACGACAAAGCCATCGGCAAGACCATTGCGCGCTTCGACGACATTGTGGCGCGCATTGAGCGGCATGATTATGAAATTGAGGCACGACCATCGAAGCAGTGTCAGAACTGCGACATGCGCGCCTACTGCGATAATAAAAACTGGAAATTCAGGAAATGCAACTAATGAACAAGAACGCCACCACGCAGGAAAGCCTTCAGCTGGCCACGCCAGACAGCGGCACCACCAATGTTGAGAAGTATGAGTTCGAGCCTATCAAGGGCTTCCCGATGCTCAATTGGCGCGGGAAGCGCCCGTTCACCTCGACGCAGTATTACCCGGCGCAGTTGAAGGAAGTCCACGGTGAAGAAGTGGACGGTTGGCGGAACAAGATTTTCTGGGGTGACAATCTCCAAGTGATGAGTCACTTGCTTAAGGAATTCCGAGGCAAAGTAGATCTGATCTATATCGATCCTCCGTTCGACTCGAAGGCTGACTACAAGCGACGTATAACGGTCAAAGGCAAAGAGACCGAATCAGCGCAAACTACGTTCGAGGAGAAGCAATACACCGATATCTGGAACAACGACGAGTATCTTCAGTTCATGTTTGAGAGGCTCATAATCGCACGCGAGCTACTATCAAACAAAGGAAGCATCTACGTCCATTGCGATTGGCACAAAAGCCATCATCTTCGTTGTTTGATGGACGAGGTATTTGGTTCTGACTGCTTCTCGAATGAAATTATTTGGCTTGCAGAAGGTGGTGGAACCTCCGGGCTTAGGTTTTCTCGCAAGCATCAGACCATCTTTTTTTATACCAAAGCCAAAAACGAGGCAGACCGGATCTTCAATGCGGATAACGTCCGTGTTCCATATAAGACTGAGAATATCAAGCCTCAGACATACAACTTCGAGAACAATGCTAAGAAGCGCCCAGGTTTCAAGGATGGCTACACGTGGACGCCAAATGAAGCGGGCAAAATACCTACGGACGTCTGGATGGATTGCTTTCTTGCTGAAAGTGAAGGAGTTCCTCTCGATGTTTGGGCGGACATCAAAGGGCTATATGGTCCATCGGGCGAAATCGTCGGGTATCCGACCCAGAAGCCAATCAGCTTGCTTGAGCGCATCATAAAAGCTTCGTCTAATCCGGGAGATCTAGTATTCGATTTCTTCATGGGATCGGGTACGACACTCGTTGCAGCAGAGAGTCTTGGAAGAAGGTTCATCGGTGCCGACATCAATCTAGGCGCGATTCAAACCACTACTAAGCGCCTTATTCAGGTTTCAGATCAGCTTCGGCAGCAAAAATTAGGTGACTTAGCAACGCGCAACACTGGTTTCGAAATTTACAACGTCAACCACTACGATGTATTTCGAAATCCAATTCAAGCGAAAGAACTACTCATCGAGGCTTTGGAAGTTCAGAAGCTGGAATTCAACTCAGTGTTCGACGGCGAGAAAGATGGGCGCATGGTCAAGATCATGCCCGTGAACAGAATTGCCACGCGTGCAGATTTGAATGAATTGATCGCTGGCTTTGACTACAAGGCATGGGAGCGTAAGCAGAGCGAAAGCCCGAATCGCCCGGTCGAGAAAATAACCTTGGTTTGTATGGGTCACGAGCCAGACTTGGCTGCTCAACTGGAGTATGCAGCTAAGCCTTTCAAAATCGACGTAGAGGTCGTGGACATCTTGCGCGACAAGGCCGATCTTGAATTCAAGCGCGATTCGCAGGCAAAGGTGGTCATCAAGAATGGTGAGCTGGTCATCGATAAGTTCTACCCGATGAACCTGCTGCAAAAGCTGTCGCTGCAGAAGGAGTCTGTTGAGGACTGGAAGGAGCTGGTCGAGTCAGTGTTGATTGACTGGAACTACGATGGTGCGGTGCTGCAACCGGCGGTGGTGGATATCCCAGGCAAGAACCAGATGGTCAAAGGCGCTTACAAGGTTCCAAGCGATGCTGGCACGATCCGGATGAAGATTACCGACCTGCTTTCGGAGTCGTGGGAAGGGAGCATAAGCAATGACGACTAAGCGCGCACCCAAGGCGGTGGGCGCTTCGCTCGACTTTGCCTTCTTCCAATTTCTTTGGCAGTTCTATCAGGGCAACCGCGGCACGATCCGCTCGCACTACAAGGAGCTGACGCGTAAGTTCCTCGACTTCAACAATCCGGATAGAAATCCAAAGGCTTTTCTTCGCCAGCCGCAGTTCGAGGCACTGGAAACCTACGTTTTTCTCAAGGAGTTCCTTGGCAATGCCAAGGTTGAGGAGATTTTTCAGCAGTGGTTCGAAAAGCAAGGTCGTTTTGCAGATCGAGCTGAAGGTGGTGTGGTTTCGGGAAATACCGCTCAGATCGGTTTGTTCGACAAGATCACGCAGGATCAGTACAAGTCTGTGTTCGCAGCGATGCGGAAAAACTCGCGCGCCTACCCGAACTACATCTTTGCGCTGACGATGGGTACCGGTAAAACCATCCTGATGGCTACCTGTATCTTCTATGAGTTCCTGCTGGGCAACAAATTTGAGAAGGATACGCGCTACTGCCACAACGCATTAGTGTTTGCGCCGGACAAGACCGTGCTGCAGTCCCTCAAGGAAATCGAGTCCTTTGACCTGACCCGCGTTGTGCCACCAGAGTACGTCAATTTCCTGACCACTCATCTGCGCTTCCATTACCTCGAAGAGGCTGGCACATCGCTGGACACCCTGGACCGCTCACGCTTCAACATCATCGTCTCGAACACGCAGAAGATCATCCTCAAGCGCCAGCACAAGGAGAAAACCTCTGTCGATAAACTGTTCGGTGCGACCGGCGAAACCGTCGCTGCCAGCGGCGTTTATGCAGATGCGGCTGATCTCTACAACTTCGATCAACCCGAAGAAGAGGGCGAACTGACGACCAACCAGCGCTTTGAGAAACTGCGCCGTTTGGAACAGCTGGGCATCTACGTGGACGAGGCTCACCATGCTTTCGGCAAGACTCTGGCCAAGGACATGGGTGTAGGTGCCAAGGAAACCGACACTAGCTTGCGGACGACCATTGATGTCCTGGCGGCCAGCTTGAACGCAGCAGGCACCCGCGTAGTGGCTTGCTACAACTACACCGGCACACCTTATGTGGGTCGTGAGGTGTTGCCTGAGGTTGTTTACGCCTATGGCTTGAAAGAGGCGATCGACAAGGCCTTCCTAAAAAAAGTGACGCTGCACGGCTACTCCAATACGCGCACCGACGAATTTGTCGACATCGCCATCGAGAGCTTCCTGAAGGAGACAGACGGGTTGCGACCCGAAGGGCTTTCGCCGAAATTGGCGTTCTTTGCCGCCACCATCGACGAGCTGACCGAGGAACTGAAACCAGCCGTTGAGCATGCTCTGCTCAAGCACGGCATTCCAACCTCCCGTATCTTGGTCAACGTGGGTGACGATAAGCTCACCACCAACGACGACATCCGAGAGTTCAACCGGCTAGATACAGAAGGCTCTGAAAAGCAGTTCATTCTCTTGGTCAACAAGGGACGAGAAGGCTGGAACTGTCGCTCGCTGTTCGGTGTTGGCTTGTTCCGCGAACCGAAGTCGAAGATATTCGTGCTCCAGGCAACGATGCGCTGCCTACGCGCCATTGGCCAGGCACAGCATACCGGTCATATTTTCCTCTCGGACGACAATCTGAACACGCTCAATGACGAGCTACAACAAAACTTCCGCATTAGTGCTGACGAGTTGCAAAAAACAGCCAAGGACAAGGAAATAGTACAAATTCGCGTGGTTGAGCCACCCGTTAAGATCAAGCTGGTTCGCATTCGAAAGCAGTATCAGATGCGAGAAAAGGCGGTCGTTCCTGGTCAAAAGCTCGGCCTCGACCGAAACGACAAAGAATACTGGAACAGCCTGGTTGAGAAGTACCGTTTGATCGAAACGCAGCAGGATGGTCTGACGGCTGCAGATGCAGCACGCGTCTCCGGCAGTCGCACCTTTGATCTGACTTCAAGGCGGGAAAAACGTGTCTTCTCACGGTTGTCACTGGTCGCAGAGGTGTCCCGATACCTCAATCGGAGTCCGCTAGAGATCGAGGATTTGCTCGACTCAACAAAGGAAGGCACCACCGAACTGGTTGCTATCACTAACGAGTTCAACGAACTGCTTTACGACGAGATTATTCCGCGCCTGTTTAGGCTGCTCTACGACCTCGATGAGTCTCAGAAAACCGAAGAGCACGAAGTCGACTTGATCAAGATTCCGTCGAACGGCTACTACGAAGTGTCGGCCGCAAAGGACAAGATCGTTCGTATGAACGACGCGCAGATCAAGGATGAGGAGCGCGCTAAGAGCTTTCACCTGGATACCTACTGCTTCGACTCTGGCTCAGAAAACTGGCTTTTCTGGGACCTGCTACGCGAGCAGCGGGTGAAGAAAATCTACTTCACTGGAATGCTCACCCATGGCCAGTCCGATTTTTTCATTCAGTACATCGACCCTGATTCACGCACGGTGCGCAGCTACTACCCCGACTTCATCTTCCAACGCGAAGAACCAGATGGCAGCTTGAAGTACGTCATTGTCGAGGTAAAGGCTGACAACCAGATCGAAGATGCCGTAGTGCAGGCCAAGAAGGAATTCGCCCAGCAGATTGCGGTGGCCAGCGGGATGGAATATCGCCTGCTCAAGTCTTCTGACGCTGACAAGCGGCATTTCCGGATGCTGCTGTGAGGTAAAGATGAAAAGCGCTCTCTTCGTCGATTTCGATAACGTCTACTCCGGTCTGCGCCGCCTTGATCAGGAAACGGCTGACCAGTTTGCCCGTAATCCAACGGTCTGGATGAATTGGCTGATTAATTCCCTGGCGCTGCCCGAGCCGGCAACACCAGGGAGTAAACGTAGGGTGCTGGTTCGTCGCTGTTACCTGAACCCTCAGGCTTATCAACGCTTCCGGCCGTCGTTCAATTTGGCTGGATTCGAGATCATCGATTGCCCAGCGCTGACCAGTGAAGGCAAAACGAGTACCGACATCCACATGGTGCTCGATATCATCGATCTGTTGCAGCATGAAGCGCATTACGACGAATTCATCGTTTTCTCAGCCGATGCAGATTTCACACCCGTGCTCCGAAAGTTACGGCGCTGGGACCGACGCACTACAGTTCTGGCCATTGGTTTTCCGTCTGCTGCGTACCGTGCTTCAGCGGACTTGCTGATTGACCAAGATGATTTCGTGCGCAATGCACTCACCGTTGAAGAGGTCATCTCGCCAACTATTGCGGAACCAGTTACCCCGCAAACAACCCGTGACGAATGCCGCCCAATCGCTCTCGCTCTGATCCAACAGGCGGTTCGCGATACCTCATCCCCATTCTCGCTAGCTAGAGTTGCTTCTCTTCTACTTGGCAAAATTGAAGGTTTGGACGCATCTTCCTGGGGAGGTTTCGGCAGCTTCCGAGCGCTGCTGGAGTCTCTTGATCTTGCACCGCTCATCATTACCTGGGAGAACGGTGGGCTCATTTATGACCCTAAACGCCACTCCTTGCCAGCAGCAAAAAGCAACAGCGCAGACAATCAAAAAACTGCGACCCTCGAATCCAAGGCCGTTCAAACAATCAGGGCTGAAGTGGCCAAAGCTGGGCAACCTGTTCCTTGCGGTCGCCTTGCGACAACATTGATCGGAGTCGACAGTGCGTTGGCAACTGACTGGGCTGGGAAAGGCACCTTCCGGAAGTTCGTTGAATCGCTGGACGTAAAGCCTGTTGAGTTCAACTGGAATGGCTCGGGTGGTATCGCCTACGACCCAGCAAAGCAAAATACCAAGCCACTTGTCCAGGTTGACTCCGCTGCCGACTGGCCGGATAAAGCGCTCTACAAAATCGCCAGGCAGATTCATGAAGTCACGGATGTTCCACTGCTGACACCGGAGAAATACCGGAATTTGGTAGCGCAGATATCCGCAGACGTTTCCGAATTTCCGTTTCATTTGATGGAAACGGGAAAGCGTGTCCGTGACCGGTGCAAAACATCAGCTCTTCCGGTCAGCCGTGCAGACGTAAATCACGTCTTGCGCGGTTTGCTCATGCGTGGTCATGCTTTTGATGCAGGACCAAACGACACTGCTACGCTGCTCAAAAACCTCAGTGACAACATCCGCTCACTCTGTTTGCGAGAGCAAATTGTGATTGATGAGCAGACGGATAAGGCCATCAGGACGTGGATTGGTGCCGTGTAGCCTCAACTCCAGGGAGTTGGTCGTGATGAAGTCATTGCAAGATCTGTTATCGACTATTCCGCCAGGCCATATGTCCGATGACAATTGCCTCCGAACCCTCGCTGAATTGTCCCAGTGCTGGGAGTCTATTCCAGGGAGTGACGTAAGGAGCACCACCGCGGATAAACTTCGTCGAGCAGAAGAGGTTTGCTGGACCCCGCCAATTCTGTCGTTTACGTTAGAACGCCATGGTGGAACGGTGCTAGGGTCAAGCCGTGCATCCTTGCATTACTGGGAAGTGGATACCGAGCAGCCAGAGGCGCGGATCGTAAAAACGTCAATGCGTCAGCTATCACCCAAAACCCAAGTGATGGATATTGAGAAAATGGCAAACGAGATTGCTACGCTCATCCTCAATGGGGTTGATGATCGCCGCGTTACCTGGCTTGAAGATCGCCAGCGCGTTCAGGTCAATATTGGTGAAGTGATACCACAGACTAACCCGCAAACGACGCAAGGCCGACGAAAGCGTTTTCGGGCAATCCTTGAATCCTTGATGTCTGAAGCGAACTGGACTCGTCAGGATGTCGGCAACAAGATTGGGTTTCGACGCCAGTAGCTGACACAGCCTAGACAGCAGTTCAAGTCGTAACATCTAAATCCGGCTGGTTCCAAAACTGTGGACCCCGTCGCCGAAATGCTTGGTTTCTGCTTTGCAGAGGTAGCTGACGCGTTTGAAAAAGGCATTAAATGCATCCCAATCATCTCTGGTCAGCGAGTAGGTGGGGGTTTTTTTCGGTATTTCGACGAGGCCAAGCGCATCCTTGACAGGCAATTTCAACGCGCTGGACCATGCTTCAACCAAAAGATTGAAGAGATTCTTCCTGCCGATTTTGAACTTGCCGAGTTTAAAGAAAGCATCTCTGTTCAGTAGGATTGCCACGTGGTAATGCGGAACTCCAGAGGTGTCCCCGGTTTCTCTGCACCAGATGTGGCTGATAGTTGTGTCGTGAACTCGTCCAGACTTCTTTTCTCGCAACAGCCTGTTGTGCTCGATTTTTGCCCGCAATGACTTGAAAAAGCGTTCCAGTGGCTTGTTAGTTTGTGCGTCGTCAATCAATTGATTGGCAGGGAATCGAAGGTCGACGCGGAATGCAAAAGTCCTCCGGTGTTGCAGCAACGCAAGTCGAGCTACGTATAACGCTCTTGAAAGATATTCTTCGATCAGTGGTGCGTACTGGTGCAGTACGTCAAATCCTTCGTATGACTCACCGAAGAACAGCGTCAGGTTTTTGTTTTCTGAATGTCGTTTCATGAGGAATCTCAGTTATCTGATGCTCTGCTAACTATTTGTATTTATTATTATTTATATATTACCATTGCCGAAATTTGGTGTGCTGGCGTCCCGGTGCATTCGATTTCATCGAGTGCCGGATTGCGGGTGGGTTTGCAAGCCAAGCGTACTCTCGGGAAAAACTATCTGGCATTTCAGGTGGCAAGTGATGCAATGGAAGAGAAATAGGGTGCTACCCTGCTATTTCTGCGACGAATAGCAGAAATAGCAGGAATAGCGCCCTTGGCGTAGCCATTTGTTACATTGGCATTGAGCTAGCAATGGTCTGGCTTAGGGACGCCAGATCACATTGACCCAAGTCGTTTTGTTGTACTTGAAGATCTGAAGACAACCCCAGCTAGCCAGTGTGTTGAGTGCCGAATCAAACAGAATTTTGCTGCGAAGACTGTTCGGCGCACATTGGCGTATCAAGTTCTTGCGGATTTGATACGAGTTGACGCGGCCTGCGGTATGAAGGATGCAGTTCCAAAGGTTCATTGCGTCAGTCTGCCAGGCCGGCACCTGTGGCGCTTGACCGAACAGGCGCTTGAACTCGGTCAGAAAATAGTCGCTAACCGCGATAGCTGCTTCCGTCGTTTCGACGGAAATATCTCCGTTGCTGTCACTGGCTAAGTGAAAAATTGCGGCCAATCTAGCCATGTTGTCACCAATCTTCGAGGCTGCATCACGAACATCTGCCAACTGGCCGATGGGCTGGAGGTTCTCCTCGATGAAGTTATGATAGTCGCGGCAGAGTTCCTTTGCTGCAGAAGTGAATTCGAGTTGCTCCTTTTCATGCTTGAGATGGCCGGAATCGTCGATGACCGAGAGCAGTAAATCTTTGGTCCACTCATGAAACTCGTCGAGCTCGACTGAGCAGTCGAAATCACTAAGCTCCTCGAAGCGTTGTCCCTGTGTCGAAATCGGATGGCACAGCAAGAAGCGGGCTAGGAACCCATTCGCACGTGCCAGCGCGCCTTTGTCTTTGAGAAAAGACTGGAGCACCTCAAGTTGCACCATCAGGCTCGTCGTTAGAGTCGCAGCATCAACGATTAGCGGAGGCTGCCCTTTACGATTCACACGGATGGTCCCGCTGTCCCATGCGATGTTGAATATACCGAGATTATTCATGGTCCTGGCGCTAAAAATGGCGCAAGCGTCGTTGGAGAAGAGCCCGGTAAACGCGTTGTTGGCCAAATGCTCGATGATGGCTTCGGGGGTAGCATCGTTGAGCAAAATTGAACTCAAAACCGGTTTGGTCGGAGCGTTGTCGATTATTTTTGCGAGTTGCTCCTCCAGCTCGTGAGTGTCGTTTCCGGATGCTGCTGCACGCTTTAGCGCCACCAAAACACCGCTGCGAAGTGCTTTCCATGTTGCCAGTGCGGCTTTGAAGGCGGCATTGTCCTTTTCAAACGTTGCACGAAGCATTTCCTCCACCTCGACCAAGGCTCGGTTGGCAAGGTTGTCACAAGTGGTTTTGCGTTCTCCGGATGCAGCAATAGCGAGCAGGAACAGCGCAATGTTCGATGAGAGACCATTGAACCGCGTGACACGATGGCCTGCGGAACAAGCGATGCTGGCGGCAGAGAGAACAGAGATGACGCAAATTGGAATGGGTGCCTTTACCTTGAAATGGAGAGCCATTACCGCCTGTTGCAGACGGCGTGGCAGTCGAATGAGTGGGAAATTGTTCGGGTCGAATACGACGGGCATTGCCATGATCAACCTCCCGTCCGCGAAATCAGCGGAATAAGCGTGGGGTCAATCGGTGCTTGAAGCGTTTCAACGGCTGAATCTAATAGCAGTGCAGGGGATTTCAGACTGAATTCAGCCACGGCCTTTGCAAGCGTCAGTGGAAATGCGTTTGGATTACGATGGTGGTACATAGGGTGGTGCCCTTTCTGGCGATCAAAACGCCAAGGTTCATTTCGGTGACTAACTGGTTGGTTCTGAGTTCGCGGCAGGGCCCTTGCAGCGAATCAGATCTAGTTCATGAATTTCTGGGTCGTTTGCTCCTTTAGAATTAGCGGATGTTCAGCGCAGCTCGCAGTTCGCCAACGTTCCAGCGGGTATGCGAACCAAATTTTTTGGGCTGCGGTAATTCGTTCCTGCGAAGCCGTGCCCAGATGGTCGGTGGCTTGCAGCCGAAAAGTGCGGCAACTACGTTGACGTCTACGTGCGCCGCGTTTGGCAAATCGTCAAATTCTGTAAGATCCTTCTTTCGCATCGATTGTGTGTCCTCCGTCATCTGTGGTGTTTCTCGGTGACGCCGATTTTCCTGAGATTTGCGACTTTCTCCGCGACGCGAAAATCCCCGAATATTGCTTCTTGACAAATTGCGGCTACTGATGCTTTAGGTGTATGCGGCGGGTCGCGCCTAGGAAAGGTGCGGTGGTCAGTGGGGTAAAATGCGAACGTCCGCTCTACGCTCGTTTGAGAAGCATCGATCTGAGGTGAGTACTATTCGGTTGAAAGCACTCTAAAATCGAAACGCAGTGATGCTTGTGATTTATGGGTAGCTAGACGGGTAGCTAAAGGCTATAAAGCCAAGTTTATGCAGGTGCAGACGATTGAATATAAAGAAAAAATATTTTTTGTTTGGAGCAGTACGACATTGTTTTGATGTAGTGGCGCGTGGTTTTGCTCAAAGCTTTGAGTGGGACAGTCTCGTTTCGTGGTCGGAGGGGGCTCGGCTATACTTCGCACATGCGAATCAGACGCTTTGTTTTGTGCCTTCTTGCGATGCTTCTTGCCGCGTGCGGCAGCGTTCCCACTTCTTCGCCCGAACGTCAGCCTGAAGCGCGTGGGGAGGCCAGTGAGAAAGGGCACGAAGTCATGTTCTTTGCGCTGAGCTTGATCGATACCGGCTATCGCTTTGGCGGGAAGAATCCGGAAGCCGGGCTCGATTGCAGCGGCATGGTGTCTTACATTTACGACAAGGCGCTCGGACTCAAGGTGGCGGGAAGCGCCGCTGACATCGCGCGCCTGGGCCGGCCCATCGAGCGCAACCGCTTGCGCGCCGGCGATCTTGTCTTCTTCAATACTCGCAACACTCCTTTTTCTCACGTTGGTGTGTATATCGGCAACGGTCGATTTGTTCACGCCCCTTCTTCGAACGGCAAGGTGCGCATCGATCGCCTCGGCTCGAGCTATTTTGCGCGCCACTATGAAGCGGCTCGCGCCTATTTCGATTGATCGAGGACATGGTTTTCTCCCTGCCTGTCCGTTATGTCGAGCCGGTGTATCGTCCACCAAGTGAGGCCGATTCTCTGATTTTGCCGGTGACCGACGGTTGTTCGTGGAACCAATGCACGTTTTGCGAAATGTATACGGCGCCGCAAAAGAAATTTCGCGCTCGTGATGAATCCGAAGTGCTGGACAGCATTGCCCGGACGGGCGAACTTCTGGGAAACAAGGTGCGACGGGTTTTTCTGGCCGACGGCGACGCGCTGGTGCTGCCGACTCGCCGGTTGCTCGCCGTGCTCGCTGCGATTCGGCAACATCTGCCGGCGGTCCGGCGGGTTTCGAGCTATTGCCTGCCACGCAATTTACGCAAGAAATCTGTTGAAGAACTCCGCGAATTGGCCGATGCCGGGTTGGCGATTGCTTACATCGGTGCCGAATCAGGTGACGATGAGGTGCTGGCACGAGTGAAGAAAGGTGAGACCTACGAAACAACGTGTGAGGCGCTCGACAAGCTGGGCAAAGCCGGTATCAAACGCTCAGTGATGATCCTCAATGGCTTGGGCGGTCCGGTGTTATCGGCGCAGCACGCTGAGAACTCGGCGCGCTTGCTCAATGCGACGCAGCCGGAATATGTGGCGACGCTCGTCGTCAGCTTTCCAATGGGCGAAGCGCGCTTTACGTCTGATTTTCCCGGTTGGCGTGCGCTCACACAACGGGAGTTGTTCGTCGAGATGGAGCGTTTTCTCGACCGTCTGGAATTGCGTCGGAGTGTGTTTCGTAGCGATCACGCCTCGAACTGGTTAGTGCTCAAGGGAATCTTGGGGGGCGATAAACCGAGGCTGCTGCAGGAAGTGCGGCAAGCTATTGCCCACCCGGAAACGGCGTCACTTCGACCGGCTTGGGCGCGCGGGCTCTGATTTTCTAGACGGGATGTTCAGGCGAAAGTATTGACGCTGTTGCCCAAGTGCGCTGGGTTATTCGTCGACGGCAGGGGTATCGACTGAATCAGTTGTGCGGCGTTCTGCGCCTGGATTTCAAGCGTCTTCTTCATGACCGAAATGGCCACGGCGTCTCCTGTTCCAGCTTGGCTGACTGTTGTCGGAATTTTTCCAATACCACTGATGTCCATTTGATTCCTCGACTCCTTTTCTTCCTTTGTCGGAATATCCAAGAAAACTATAGATAACGTCACTATACTTCGACAAGAATATTTTCTGACGGTACTATGATTTTGCGCCAGAAAGCGGCTTGAATGATTTTAGGTTTGGATCTCCAACGATAACCAAGGATTGTTGGGCATGGACCGGTGTCGAAAATCTTTGCTTCCTTCACTCATCAAGATGCTTGCCTGTCTGCTCGTGCTGATGGGCTTAGGGGGGAGGCATGTCATTGCCCAAGAAAACCGACATGTTTTGATCCTGAATTCCTACCATCAGGGCATGGATTGGACCGATGGGGAGGTGGCCGGTATCCGTGAGGCGTTAAGCCAGAAACCCGGAGTTCAGTTTCACATTGAATACATGGATACAAAGCGGTTGGCCGATCAGGAGCATTTCAATAACTTACGCCAACTGTTTACCTACAAATACCGATTCGTTCGTTTCGATGCCATTGTGACGACGGACAACGATGCGTTTGACTTTGTCCGCAAATATCGGCAAACGCTTTTTTCGGGAATTCCGGTGGTGTTTTGCGGGGTCAACTGGTTTCGCGACGAGCAGCTCAACGGGCTGTCCGGTATTACTGGTGTGGCTGAAACGGCAGACAACAAGGCCACGCTGGATTTAATGCTGCGATTGCATCCAAAAACCGAACAAATCGTGGTCATTATCGATCAGACGACAACGGGAAGGGCCTTGCGGTCCCAGCTTGAGTCGGATTTGAGTCGCTTAAATAAAAAGGTGGCGGTGGATTTTTGGGACCACGGTAGTCCCGACGAATTAGCCGATAAGGCGGCTACGCTTTCTGCAAAAACATTGATCCTCCTGATGCCCTATGCCAGTGATGGCGCAGGGCGTTTCATCGCTCATTCAGACATTGCCCGATTGATTTCCGAGAAAAGTCCGGTTCCCGTCTACGCGAGTTGGGATTTTTATCTGGGCTACGGCATTGTTGGTGGAAATTTGACGACGGCGCGTGACCATGGACAGGCTGCTGGAGAGATGCTGTTGCGCGTGCTTAATGGAGAGCGCATCCAAACGATTCCGGTTCGACAGAACATTCCGGGGGTTTTTACATTCGACAATCGGCAACTGGTGCGCTTTGGGATTTCGCGAGGCAGCCTTCCCGAATACAGCAGGATAATTAACCAGCCTTGGCATGAAACCAACCGTACGTTGATCTGGGTCGTCGCCATGTTGATTTTGTCGCTTCTCGCTTTGGCTTGGAGCCTGCTGTCGAATATGGTACGCAAACGCAAGGCCGATGTGGAAATGCGAATTGCCGCCAAAGCTTTCGATGCGCAAGTGGCGATGTTGGTGACGGATTCCCAAGGCGTGATTTTGCGCGTCAACGGGGCATTTGCCGAATCGACGGGGTACACCGCAGAAGAAGCCATCGGGCAGAACGCTTCGTTGCTCAAATCCGGGAGGCACAACAAAGCTTATTATGAAAAATTCTGGAATGCTTTGAAAGAGAAGCATTTTTGGCAAGGCGTGATCTGGAACCGGCGCAAGAACGGCAGTATTTATGCGGAATGGTTGACGATCAATGCGGTGCTTTCACCATCGGGTTCTGTCTCTCATTATGTAGGTTCGTTTTCCGATATCACCCAAAACAAGCAGGCCGAGGCCGAGGTGCATCGTCTGGCTTACTACGATTCTTTGACCCAATTGCCCAACCGGCGATTGCTTCAGGACCGCCTTGGCCAGGCGCTTGCCCTAGCTACTCGGGAAAATCAGCAGGGCGCTTTGATTTATCTCGATCTCGATAATTTCAACACGCTGAATGACAGCCGCGGGCATGACACGGGAGACCGTTTGCTGGTCGAAGTTGCCCAGCGACTTCAGCAGGCCCTATCGCAAGCTGATACTGTCGCCCGTCTTGGAGGCGATGAGTTTGTCGTTATCCTGGAGAATTTGAGTGAAGAACCGGCGGCAGCGGCGGCGGTCGCGCGTCATTATGGGGAGTCAATTGGCAAGACGATTGCGCAGCCTTTCATCCTCAAGGGGCAAAACTTCCTAACAACGGCAAGCATCGGTATTTGCCTTTTTCGTGGGGACGAGACGGTTGAGGATTTGCTGAAGAATGCTGAAATTGCCATGTATCAAGCCAAGGACGCCGGGCGGGATACCGTGCGCTTCTTCGATCCGGAGTTACAGGCCGTCCTGGATTTGCGCCGGAAGCTCGAAGCGGATTTGCGGCAAGCTCATACCCGAAGTGAATTGATACTCTATTACCAGCCGCAACTCGATGAAAAGGGGGCGGTGACAGGGGCTGAAGTTCTTCTGCGCTGGCAGCATCCGGAACGCGGATTCATTCCTCCTACCGAATTTATTCCTTTGGCCGAGGAATCCGGTGCGATTCTTCCGGTCGGCCGTTGGGTTCTCGAAGGGGCATGCCGACAAATCAAAGCATGGTCTGTCGATTCTCGGCTGCAAAAGCTTTGTCTGGCAGTCAATGTCAGTTCTCTCCAGTTTCGGGAAGAGGGGTTTGTCGACATGATTACCGGAGTCGTTCGCGAAATGAATATCGATCCGACGCGGCTGAAACTTGAATTGACCGAAAGTCTGATTCTGGAAGATGTTGAATCGGCCAATGCCAAAATTGCAGCGCTTAAGGCCTTGGGCATCCGGTTTTCGATTGACGATTTCGGGACAGGCTATTCCTCGCTGGCTTATCTGACCCGGTTGCCTCTCGACGAGCTCAAAATTGATAAATCCTTCGTCAGCAATTTGCCGGGCAATCCTGACGACGAAGTCATTACCCAAACCATCATTAGCATGGGGCGGAATCTGGGACTGAAGGTTGTCGCCGAAGGGGTGGAGAAAGAAGAACAGCGTTGTTTCCTTGAAGCCCATGGCTGCCATCTCTATCAGGGCTATCTTTACAGTCCCCCCATTCCCGTCGACGCTTTTGTGACGTTTCTCAGGCGAATTGAGGTGGCCTCCTAGGGGAGGCGCAGCTTTAGCCGGGACGCCGCAGGCTCCCGGCTGGATCGGCAGGGGTTGTCCCGCAGCGGTAGGCCTTATATTTTGCGATAGACCTCGGCTCCCGATTTCACGAATTCCGCGGCCTTGGTTTCCATGCCTTTCTCAAGGGCGGTTTTTTCGTCGAGCCCTTGCCGTGCGGCAAAATCACGCACGTCCTGCGTGATCTTCATCGAGCAGAAATGCGGTCCGCACATCGAGCAGAAGTGTGCGACCTTGGCCGATTCCTTGGGCAGCGTTTCGTCGTGGAAGGCGCGCGCCTTGTCCGGGTCGAGACCGAGATTAAACTGGTCTTCCCAGCGGAATTCGAAACGTGCCTTGCTCATCGCGTTGTCGCGGATTTGTGCGCCCGGATGGCCCTTGGCCAGGTCGGCGGCGTGCGCGGCGAGCTTGTAGGTGATGATGCCTTCCTTGACGTCGTTCTTGTCCGGCAAGCCGAGGTGCTCCTTGGGGGTGACGTAGCAGAGCATCGCCGTGCCGTACCAGCCGATCATGGCGGCGCCGATGCCGCTGGTGATGTGGTCATAGCCCGGGGCGATGTCGGTAGTTAAGGGGCCAAGCGTGTAGAACGGCGCTTCCTTGCAGTATTCGAGCTGCAGGTCCATGTTCTCCTTGATCATGTGCATCGGCACATGGCCCGGCCCTTCGATGAAGACTTGGCAGTCGTGTTTCCAGGCGATGTCGGTGAGTTCGCCGAGCGTCTTGAGTTCGGCGAGCTGGGCTTCGTCGTTGGCGTCGTAGATCGAACCGGGCCGCAGACCGTCGCCGAGCGAGAAACCAACATCGTAGGCCTTCATGATTTCGCAGATGTCTTCGAAATGCGTATATAGGAAGCTTTCCTTGTGATGGGCGAGGCACCACTTGGCCAGGATCGAGCCGCCGCGCGAAACAATGCCGGTCATGCGGCTGGCGGTCATCGGCACGTAACGCAGCAGTACGCCGGCATGAATCGTGAAGTAGTCGACGCCTTGTTCGGCCTGCTCGATCAGCGTGTCGCGGAAAATTTCCCAGGAGAGTTCCTCGGCCTTGCCGTCGACTTTCTCTAGCGCTTGGTAGATTGGTACCGTGCCGATCGGTACCGGGCTGTTGCGGATGATCCATTCGCGCGTTTCGTGGATGTTCTTGCCGGTGGAGAGATCCATGACCGTATCGCCGCCCCAACGTATCGACCAGGTCATTTTTTCGACTTCTTCCTGGATGCTGGAGCCGAGTGCCGAGTTGCCGATGTTGGCGTTGATTTTGGTCAGGAAGTTGCGGCCGATGATCATCGGCTCGGCTTCCGGGTGATTGATGTTGGCCGGGATCACGGCGCGGCCGCGCGCGACTTCGGAGCGCACGAATTCGGGGGTGATTTCCTCCGGGATGCTGGCGCCGAAATTCTGGCCGGTGTGTTGGCGGGTCATCAGGTCGGCGAGTTTCCGGCCTTGCGGACCACAGGCTTGAAGGGATTCGATGTAGGCGCGGCGGTTGTTGTTTTCTCGGATGGCGATGAATTCCATTTCTGGAGTGATGATGCCGCGCCGCGCGTAATGCATCTGGGTCACGTTCATGCCCGATTTTGCGCGCAACGGCTTGCGGTGCAGGCCGGGGAAGCGCAGGTCGTCGAGCATTTTGTCGGCGGCGCGGATGCGGCCGAATTCGGAACTGAGATCCGGCAACTCCTCGGTATCGCCGCGTTCGGCAATCCAGCCGGAGCGAAGCGCGGGAAGGCCGTTGCGGATATCGATGCTGGCCTGAGGATCACCGTAGGCGCCGGAGCAGTCGTAAACGAAGATCGGCGGATTCCTTTCGCCGCCCATGCCGGTCGGCGTGTCTGCCTGCGCGATTTCGCGCATCGGCACCCGGATGTCGGGACGGCTGCCGGCGACGTAAATCCGGCGTGAATTCGGCAGCGGTTCGATGGCTGCTGCATCCACATGGGCGTCGGAGGCGTGGAAGATTTCGTTGGCGTTCATGGTGTGTCCTTGCAATGGCTCGTGAGCGAGCAAGACAATGCCGCAAGGCGCGAGAAATACGGATGCCGGTCTTTCGCTTCCCTACGACGGCATTACCCGTACAGGTTCAAAGGGTCTTTCTCAGCCGTACCGGCATCGGTATGGCACCCCTAACGTGACTCTTGATGCTGCTACAACGGCACATTTTAACAATAGTCGGGCAGTTTTGATGGCTTTGCCTCAGTCTTTGTTCCCATAGTTTTCGGAAAAACCGCTAAAGAATTCCTCGCGTTGTCCGTGAAACAGACGATAGGGTTCAAAAAATATCGGGAGTTCGTTCATGCGTCTCAGGCTCATCTCCGTCTTGGTTGCAACACTGTGTCCCGTGCTGGCACAGGCGACTTGGCAGGTCGTCGACGTTGAGCAAGGCAAGCGGGTCGAAATTGACCGGGACAGTATCGTGGCATTGTCGAAAACTGATTTCACGGCGAAAGGGCGGCTTGTTCTCGATCGGCCGATCGTTGATCCCAAGACGTCGGCTTCCTATATCGTTATTGAAATATTCAATCGCTTCAATTGCGAGGAACGCAGTTACGCGACGCTCAAGCGCAGCTACTACAAGGAAGATGGTTCGTTGTTGCGGCAGGAGGAGGTAATCAATCCCTATGACATGCCCGTGCGTTCAGGAACGCCGGATGACCGGCTTCTCCGTGAAGTTTGCCGTCCGAAATTGCCAGGGGGCGCAGCGACATCGGTCGGGGAAACCGTGGACAAAGTTAACGCAGCGGCGAATGAATTGCGCAAGCTGAATGAACAAATGGTCGAGAAGGAAGTCCAGAAGAATCTCAATATCCTAATTCGTTCTTCCAGTCCGGCTTTGGCCACAAAGCGAGTTTCCTCGCGCAGAAAAGTGCCGCCAATGCCGGCGCCTGTCATTGATTGGGATTACGCCGGTGAAGGCGGTCCGGCGCATTGGGGAGTGTTGAAGACTGAATTTGCAGCATGTGCATCAGGACGTCGTCAGTCGCCAATCGATTTGCGCGATGGCATCGCAGTTGATCTCGAACCCGTTAGATCGGCCTATCGGCCAGTACCTTTCCGGGTCGTCGATACCAGACGCAATCTGAGCGTTAGCGTCAGTGGGGGCGGGTTCGATCTGTTGGGCAGGAGTTACGAGCTGAGCCGTATCGAATTCCATCGCCCCTCTGAATTTACGATCAAGGGAGAGGCTTTCGATATGGAGGCACAACTTGTTCATCAGTCGATTGACGGAAAGACCGCGATCGTTTCCGTCCTGCTCGAGAAAGGCGTCGAGAATCCGGTGGTTCAGATGGTGCTGAACAACATTCCGTTAGAAAAAGGGGGCGAGGTGGCGCCACCGACCCTGAATCTTGATGTTCCGGCCTTGTTGCCGGAAAACCGGGCTTATTTTACGTTTATGGGCTCGCAGACGACGCCGCCATGCAGCGAAGACGTGCTGTGGATCGTGTTTAAACAGCCGGTACAGGTTTCGACAGCGCAGCTCGCCATTTTTCAGCGCCTCTATCCGCCGAATGCTCGCCCGGTGCAGCCGGCGTTTGGGCGAATCATCAAGGAGTCGAGATAGGGCCTTCCGGCAAAGTTTCGATCTCGCGGTAGATTTCGGCAATGATGTTGGCGTAGTCCGGCCAGGCTATGCCGTCGACAGAGATTTCGTTTTTGCGCGTACAGCCGTCAACCGCACCGGCGCTAACCAAGGACTCAAGGACCGTATGTTCGTGCACTACTGGGCGTAACAATCGCTGGCCCGTCAATAGGGATAGTGTGGCGACCAGCGCGAAGGCTCCCCAGTTGGAAATGCCTGCGGGGATGACATGGTCGGCGGCCGTGGCGCAGAAAATCAATTCCCCGTGAGTGATGCGGTCTTTCAGCGCTTGCCTCAAACTGCCCAATCCGAGTTCGTTACCGCCATCACCGATGGCAATCGTGGCGTAAGGGCGTGGAAAACCTGGTTCCAGTAATCGATCCGCTGCGGGAACGAGATCGTCGAGCATTTCACCGCGCATCGAATAACGATGTCCGTCAATCGCACTTCCCGGCCGCTCGACGGCGATGACATGCGTCGGCGCAAAGTCGGCGAGCAAGGCCTGGATCGCTTGGTCCGCCTCGTTTTGGGCCTGGCTCAGAATCACCATCGGGAAAGGCGAGCCAAAGCGTGTGGCGCCGACGGAAAGTAGCGCGCTGCTGAAGTGGTCGCTGACCAGTACAACCTCTTGCCCGATGCGACGCAGGGCATCGGCAAGGGCCAGCGCGCCAGAAGGCCCGTCGGTTTCACCGACCCGCGCGGAGCGGATACAGAAGCCCGTAGCAACAATGGTCCGACGGCCGGAAAGCAGACTTTGCGCAGCACTCAGAAGGCCGCCAGTCTTCGCCAGTCCAGCAAGCCCGCGCCCGCCTGGGTCGCGGCGGGAGAGGGCTTCGATTCGTTGTATGGCCGGAATGTGCGGGGTGTCGTTTACCATAGCGCCAAATCTTCGTCGCGGACGTCGGTGACAAACATGTATCCCGGTGCGTGGGTGATGACCAAATCCAGTTTGGCTCGCTGGATCGCCATTTGCGGCGTTACACCGCAGGCCCAGAATACCGGCACTTCGCCGGGACGAATCTCTGGCGGGTCGCCGAAGTCTACTTTTTGCAAGTCGGCGATGCCGATCTGTTCCGGGGTGCCAACATGAATCGGCGCGCCATGCGCTTTGCGATAACGGGCAGTGATGGCGGCGGCTTTGTCGACCAGATTTTCCGGAATCGGTCGCATGCTGACGACCATCGGGCCGGAAAAGACGCCGGCGGGGCGGCATTCCCGATTGGTGATGTACATCGGAACATTGCGTTCAAGTTCGATATGGCGTACCGGAATGCCGTGGTTGAGCAGGTCCTGTTCAAAAGTGAAGCTACAACCGAGAAGAAAAGTGACTAAACCATTTGTAAAATGGTTCAGGATATTGTCGGGTTCGCACTCCAGTTCGCCGTGACGATAGATTCGGTAGCGAGGGACTTCATTCCGGATATCTGCCCCGGGGGCTGCGAATGGTGGTGCGGTAACACCGCTTTCGCAGACATCGATAACCGGGCAAGGCTGTTCGTTGCGTTGGCAGAAGAGGAGGAAGTCGAAGGCGTATTTTTCGGGCAGGATGACGACGTTAGCCTGGGTAAAACCCGGTGCCTGTCCAGAGGTCGGTTTTTGCCATTCGCCGCAGGCAACAGAAGCACGAAATTGTCGGGCCAGGGGAGTGTTCATCGTTTCATTCCATCGTTCGATAGTGTTCGCCGGACTTCGGTCAGAAGAGGCAAAAAAACGGTTTGGGTAAGTCAGCACATTGCGTCTGGTTTCGATAAGAACATCGACCGACTTTTAGGCTAGAATTCTAAAAGAAAACAATGACAATATACCCGCCTTACGGATATGGAGAGTGACATGGAAAAGATTTGTGATTTTGGGCAGCCTTGCGGCGAAGAAAAACAATCCGAGAAGGATATCTGTGGCTTTGGTGAAGTCTGCAATGAACAGAAAAAGCCGCAAAAGGACATTTGTGGCTTTGGCGAAGTTTGCGACGAGAAGAAGCCGGATGCAGACATTTGCGGCTTTGGCGAAGTCTGCGATGGTAAAAAACCCGCGGAAAATATTTGTACTTTTGGCGAGACATGTGAAGAAAAAGCGCCCGAGCAAGATATTGGCGCTTTCGGTGAAGTTGCCGAAAAAAGATAATTCTTTGCAGGCGCCAGCCTGCTTTCGTATGGAGTCTTGCGGTTGGACGCGTAGCGCCAACCGCTTTTTATTTTGGTGCGCCGGAGCCATTCAATAGGCGGTACGCGGCAGGGGTGATGTTCAGAGGGGGCGGTTGCCTGATCGTCAGGCGTTCGCCGCAGTTGTCGCCTTGAATGGTCTTGCTTCGGTGTGGCTCGCGTCGGGAATCCGGATGAGGTAATCGAAGGCCGAAAGCGCGGCTTTTGCCCCCTCGCCCATGGCGATGACGATTTGTTTGTAGGGGACGGTCGTACAGTCGCCCGCCGCGAAAACGCCGGGCAGCGAGGTTCTTCCTCGGGGGTCGATTTCGATTTCACCATTTCCGGCCAGGGAGATCGCCCCCTTCAACCAGTCTGTGTTGGGCACCAGTCCAATCTGTACGAAAACCCCTTCGAGTTCGATCGATTGCAATTCATCGCACGTTCTGTCCCGATATGTCAGAGAACTGACTTTCTCACCGTTGCCGAGTATTTCCGTCGTTTGCGCCGAGGTGACCACCTTGATGTTCGGCAGGCTGTAGAGTTTTCTCTGGAGGACGGCGTCGGCACGTAATTCGTTCTCGAACTCGATCAGGGTGACGTGGGCTACCACGCCAGCCAAGTCGATTGCGGCTTCGGCGCCGGAGTTGCCGCCACCAATGACGGCGACACGCTTACCCTTGAAGAGCGGCCCGTCGCAATGCGGGCAATAGGCAACGCCGCGGCCGCGATACAGTCTTTCCCCCGGGACGTTGATTTCGCGCCAGCGCGCACCGGTCGACAGGATGACGGCGCGGCTCCTGAGGACAGCACCGCTGTCGGTGTGAATTTCGGTCGGTCCGGAGGCGTCCGTTTGCAGCGAAATCGCTTTCTGCAGGGGCATGATGTCGATATCGTATTCACGTACGTGTTGCTCGAGATCGGCAACCAGCCGTGGCCCGTCAAGTTCGCTGACTGAAATAAAATTTTCGATGGACTGGGTGTCGAGCAGTTGGCCACCGAAGCGTTCGGCGAGCAGACCGGTTTTCAGTCCTTTGCGCGCGGCGTAAATCGCTGCAGCTGCGCCGGAGGGGCCTCCACCAACGACGAGGATGTCAAAGGCCGGTTTTGCGGAAATTTTACGCGCTTCGCGCTCGATGACGCTGGCGTCGATTTTGGCAATGATTTCCTCGACCGTTTTCCGTCCCTGGCTAAAGTGGCCGCCATTCAGATGAACCGTGGGTACGCCCATGATCTTGTGCCGATCAACCTCGTGCTTGAAAAGCAGTCCATCGACAATCGTGTGGCGGATGCCTGGGTTGAGGGTCGACATCAGATTGAGCGCTTGGACGACGTCAGGGCAATTGTTGCAGGAGAGCGAGATGAAGGTTTCGAAGTGGAGCGGTCCTGGAATGGCGTGGATCTCTTCAATGACTTCCGGGTCAAGTTTGGGGGGATGTCCCCCCGTCTGCAGCAGCGCCAGGATCAGTGAGCTGAATTCGTGTCCCATCGGAATTGCCGCGAAACGGATGCGCGCCGGTTCTCCCGGTCGACCAATCGTGAAGGAAGGTTTGCGCGGATCGTTTCCATCGTGGCGAAGATGAATTTTTCTGGATATCCTGGCGATGCTTTCGAGCAGTAGCCGCAACTCGCCAGCCTTGCTGCTTTCATCTAGGGAGGTGATCAGTTCGACGGGGTTTTGGAGCATTTCGAGGTATGTCCTCGTTTGCGTCAGCATGTTGTGGTCAAGCATTGCTTCCCTCTCCTGATCAATGCCGTCACCGGCTATGCGTTTTTACCTGCTTCACGTTCTTGGGCGCCCTTGTTGATTCGTTCCAGATAATCGAGCACAGATTTACGGCCTTGGTCGAAAAAGCTGCCGTTGAGATGGATCGTCGGCACAACCTTGATTTTGTGGTGATCGATTTCGCTCAGAAACATATTGCCGTCGATCATCGTATGACTGATTCCGGGGTTGAGGGCGGCCAACGTGTTGAGTGCCTGAACGCCATCTGGGCAGTTGTGACAGGTCATCGTGATATAGGTTTCGAAATGAAGCGGTCCGTTGAGAGCTTTGATCTGCTCGATGATTCCCGGATCGAGTTTCGGAGGGTGTCCCCCGGTATGCAGCAAGGCCAGAACCAACGAGGTGAATTCGTGGCCAAGGGGAATTCCCGCAAAGCGGATGCGCGGGGCTTCGCCGATTCTGGAGATCGAAAACGAGGGTTTGCGCGAGTCGGTGCCGTCGAATCGCGCCGTGATCTTCTCGGAGAGCGCGGCTATTTCTTCAAGCAGATGGCGCATTTCGTGTGCCTTGTTGCCGTTGTCGAGCGAGGCGACGATTTCAACCGGAGCCTGAAGCTTTTCGAGGTAAGCCTTGAGCTGGTTCGTCATGGCGTCGTTCAGGACGCGGCTGCTTTTTTCCTTTGTTAACATGTTCTTGATGCTGTCAAACATAGCGTTCTCCCTGTCCAAGTCATGGACATTATTTTGACGTGTTCGACACGTCTGTCGGCCCCATTGGGCGCGATCAGATCTTGCCGACCAGATCGAGCGATGGGGAGAGCGTGGCGTCGCCCTCCTGCCATTTGGCTGGGCAGACTTCTCCCGGGTGCGAGGCGACATATTGGGCGGCATGAATTTTCCGGAGCAGTTCGGATGCGTCACGACCGATACCGCCGGCAGTGATTTCGATCACCTGAATCTTGCCTTGCGGATCGACGACGAAGGTGCCGCGCTCGGCCAGGCCGGCGTCCTCGATCATGACCCCGAAGTTGCGGCAGATTCGGCCGGTCGGATCACCGACCATCACGAATTCGATCTTGCGGATACTGTCCGAGCTGTCGTGCCAGGCCTTGTGGGTGAAGTGGGTGTCGGTCGAAACGCTGTAGATTTCGACGCCGAGCGACTTGAATTCTTCGTATTTGTCGGCCAGATCGCCAAGTTCGGTCGGGCAGATGAAAGTGAAATCGGCAGGGTAGAAAAAAACAACGGACCATTTCCCGCGCAAGTCGGCATCGGAAACCGGGATGAAGCGCCCGTTATGGAAGGCCATAGCTTGAAAGGGAAGGACTTCGGAATTGATCAGTGATTTCACGTCGGTGTCTCCTTTGCGCTTTCTGATTTGAAATTCGACAGCTACGACAACGAAGGGTGATAAAAGTGCCGTTGTCTAGTATTCGCTGAGTTTTTTCAACTGGCTGGACTGGCGGTGAGGTGCGCGGGGTTTCCTGTTTCGCGGCGTGGGTGTCTGCTCTCGGTTACAATAGCGCCCTTTCAAATCAAAGACTTTCGAGGTTTACGAGTGCTCGTCGCCGCAAATATCACCATGCAGTTCGGGGCCAAGCCCCTGTTTGAGAACGTTTCCGTCAAGTTTGGCGAGGGTTACCGTTACGGCCTGATCGGCGCCAACGGCGCCGGCAAATCGACTTTCATGAAGATTCTTGCCGGTGAATTGGAAGCGACTGCCGGCAACGTGTCGAAGGATACCCATGAGCGCATGGCTTATCTGCGCCAGGACCAGTTTGCCTACGAAGATCAGCGCGTGATCGACGTGGTGATGATGGGGCATGATCAGATGTGGGCTTGCATGCAGGAGAAGGACGCGATTTACGCCAATCCGGAGGCGAGTGAAGAGGATTATCTGCATGCTGCCGAGTTGGAGAGCCATTTTGCTGAGTATGGCGGTTATACCGCCGAGGCGCGGGCCGGTGAGCTCCTGCTTGGGGTCGGTATCCCGACGGACAAGCATTTTGGACCGATGAGCGAGGTCGCGCCGGGTTGGAAGCTCCGTGTTTTGCTGGCGCAGGCACTGTTCGCCGATCCGGACATCCTGTTGCTCGACGAGCCGACCAACAACCTCGACATCGCGACCATCCGCTGGCTGGAAAACGTGCTCAACGAGCGTAACAGCACGATGATCATCATTTCGCACGACCGCCACTTCCTGAATCAAGTGTGCACACATATGGCCGACCTCGACTACGGCAAGATCACGGTTTATCCCGGTACCTACGATGATTTCATGGAGGCCTCGACGCAGGCCCGCCAGCAGCAGCAAAACGCCAATGCCCGGGCCAAAGAACGGATTTCGGAATTGCAGGAATTCGTGCGTCGCTTCTCAGCTAACAAATCCAAGGCCAAGCAGGCTACCTCGCGCCTGAAACTGATCGACAAGTTGAAGCCGGAGGACATCAAACCGTCGTCGCGCCAGTATCCATGGATCCGCTTCGAATTCGACGAGAAGGAGAAGCTGCACCGACAGGCCGTCGAGATCGAAAATCTGGGTTTCGCCTATGAAGGCGGTGAGGGCCGGATTTTCAACAATCTGACACTGACGCTCAACGCTGGCGAGCGGTTGGCGGTGATTGGCGAGAATGGCGTCGGCAAGACGACGCTGCTCAAGCTCCTGATGGGCGAATTGCAGCCGCAGGCGGGCTGCATCAAATGGACGGAGAAGGCCCGCCTGGGTTATTACGCGCAGGATCATGCCGAGGAGTTCAAGAGCGATACGAGCCTGACCGAATGGGTCGCCGAGTACGCCCGCGCCAACGCCGCCGAGGGCGAGGATCTGGAAACGCTGATTCGCGGCACGCTCGGCCGCCTGCTCTTTTCGGGCGACGAGGTCAGGAAACCGGTGCGTGTCATTTCCGGGGGCGAGCAGGGTCGCATGATCTTTGGCAAGCTGATGCTGATGAAGACCAACGTCCTGGTCATGGACGAGCCGACCAATCACCTCGACATGGAGTCGATCGAGTCGCTCAATACGGCCCTCGAGAAATTCAAGGGAACCCTTGTTTTCGTGTCGCACGACCGGGAGTTCGTATCCTCGCTGGCAACGCGCATTCTTGAAATACGCATGGACGGCACGGTTGTCGATTATCCGGGGAACTACGAGGAATATCTGGCCAGTCAGGGCATCGAATAAGGCGAGAATGATGACCGGTGGTCTGGCTGCTTTTATCTTAAGGCTGTGTGGCTGGCAGGCGGTGTTTACGCCGCCACCGGGACCAAAATCGGTGGTCTTGGTTTATCCGCATACGACAAACTGGGACTTTCCTCTTGGAATCCTGTTTCGGGCCAAATTTGGCCTAGATTTCAGGTGGGCGGGTAAGGACACCCTGTTCCATTGGCCGCTGCGCGGAATTTTTATCTGGCTCGGCGGCGTGCCGATCAACCGGCGCGAGCGAACTGGGGCCATTGCCCAGTTAACTCGCGAGTTTGTCGGCGCGGATAGCTTCCATTTCTGTATTGCACCGGAAGGAACGCGTTCGAAAACAGATCATTGGAAAACGGGCTTTTACCGTTTGGCGCTGGCGGCGCAGGTGCCGGTTGGACTGGGTTACATCGACTACGGCAGAAAATGCCTGGGCATTGAATGCTGGATCACGCTTACCGGCGACGAGACGGTCGACCTCGCCCGAATTGCCGAATACTACGCCGACAAGCGGGCGCTGTATCCGGAAAAAGCGGGGGATATTCGCTTCAAATCCTGAATCGGGCTTAGTTGCACCAATTTGGCGGACGTTTGTCGATGAAGGCGGTGATGCCTTCCTGTGCGTCGGGCGTCTGCAGATTGGCTGTCATGACGGCGCGTGCGAAGTCATAGGCTTGAGAGGTCGGTAACTCGGCCTGGTGGTAAAAGGCGGCTTTGCCGATGGATACCGTGTGTCGTGACTTGGCGGCGATATTTTCGGCGAGCGCAATGGTTGTGGCGTCAAGTTTGCTTTCGGCAATCGCTTCGTTGATCAATCCGATGCGCAAAGCTGTGGCTGCATCGATCATTTCACCGGTGAGTAGCAGTTGCATGGCATGCTTGTGCGATACGTTGCGCGACAGGGCAACCATCGGCGTCGAGCAGAACAGGCCGATGTTCACGCCGGGCGTAGCAAAGCGGGCCGTGTCAGCGGCGACCGCCAGATCGCAACTGGCGACGAGTTGCAACCCGGCGGCTGTCGCGACACCGTGGATGCGGGCAATGACCGGTTGCGGCAGGGAGACGATACGCTGCATCAGGCGAGCGCAGGTATCAAACAAGGTTTCTGCGTAGGCTTTGTCAAAGCGATGGGCACGCATTTCCTTGAGATCGTGGCCGGCGCAGAAGGCCGGGCCATTGCCGGCAAGGACGACGACATGCACCGAGACGTCTTCAGCAATCGCATCGAATACCCGTAACAAGGCGTCGATCATGGGCATAGAAAGCGCATTGCGTGAATGCGGACGGTTGAGGGTCAAAAACGCGACTGCGTCTCTGTCTTCTCTCAGAACATACGGTAAATCCTGGGGTTCTTTCGGGCTCATGGACGATCTTTCTTAAGATCTGGAACTCTATCGAGGTCGGAAAACGTCTAAAAATCAGAATCAGACAGGTCACAGATACCGGAGTTCGGGGCAGAATACGTCATTTGCGCTACCATGGTGCGCGATTCAGGCAGAATTTTAGAACCGCAATGGATCACTCTCTCAGAAAAATGTTTCTTGTCGACACCACAGGATTTTTGGGGCGCTTTGCGGCGCTTATTGCTCATGGTTTTATCTGAGGCGATGACGGGGCGCGGGAGTGCGGATGCGGCGACATTCCAGGTGATTTGCCTGTGTGCGGAATGGTGCAGTACCTGTCGGGAATACAAAACCGGTTTTGAAGCGTTGGCGTGCCAGTTTCCGGAAATGCCATTCAAATGGATAGACATCGAAGCGCGTGCCGATGATTTGGGCGATCTCGATATCGAGAACTTCCCGACATTACTTGTCTTGCGTGCGGAGTTGGTTTTGTTTTACGGCGTCATGCTTCCGTATCCAGCTCATTTGCGTAGAACGATCGAAAATTTTCTCGAGCAGACGCTGCAACAGAGTCGTGATTACGCGTTTGCCAATCCCGAACGGCGCGCTTGGCAAACCAATGCAGATTTTCATCATCTGGCTGGTCTTGGCGATCCCGGTATTCGGTGATCTCAGTGCGCTTAGGCTGAATTCGGGCAATGAATAAGTCGCTGATGTCCGGGAAATTGCGTAGTGCTTTGCCGCTTGGCGCGGTGGCCATTGTCTTTCTTGTCCTGCTTTTATTGCTGGTCTATCAGCTTCGGTTGAGTTATCGCGACCACGTGATGACGGCCGAAATCAACATGAGCAACTTTGCGGCCATTTTCGAGGCGCGCATTGATGCGACCTTGCGTCGCGCTGACGCGGATTTGTTGGCCATGTCCATTGAAATTCCGCTGGGAGCGTTGAACGCGAAAGCTGGGGCCAACTTTGCGGATACGATCAATGACAAACTTGAAGCCCGTCTGTACCGTATGGACGAAATGGTGGGCTATCAGGTCTTCGACGCGAATGGTAACGTTTTATATTCGTCCCTGCGGCTGGCATCTCACCAGGCGAATATTTCTGACCGGCCCTATTTCCAAGAGCTTCGTCAGCGTTCAGTTGAAGAGCCGGTGTTTTCCAGCGTGTTTTCGGATGCAGGTAAGAATGGGCAGTATATGGCGGTGGCCCGTTCCATTCGCGATCAACACGGGGACTTTGTCGGTGTCATTGCCGGTCTGATCGATCTCGATCATTACCGTCACCAATTCCAGTCAATGAATCTCGGCAAGAATGGTGTTGTTGCCTGGCGGCGTACGGGCAACCACGCGCAAGTCGTGCGCTGGCCGGACGCGACGGGGGGGGCAAATGGTGTCCTTGCCGCGAATCATCCGGTCGTTCTGGGGATGAATGCAGGTGCGAACCGATTGCACCTGCACTACGAAGTTTATCCGGAGAATGTACACCGCATTATGGCCGTACAAAGCATGCCAAAGTATCCCTTCTATGTTGCCGTCGGCGCTGCGGAGGATGACGTGTTGGCGGGTTGGAGGACGCAGGTCATGGTTGTGGCGATATCGTCCTTGTTGCTTTTCGCAATCGTCGGTGCGCTGCTGTATCGCTTGAGCCGGATGCGTCTCCGCGAAGCAGGAATACTGAGCGATTTGGCGCGAAGTGAGTCTCAGTTCCGTAATTTGGCGCGGATGGTCCCCGTGGGAATTTGTCATTTTGACGCCGCCGGTTATTACACCTATGTCAATGAACGCTATTTGACGATCACCGGGCGTCGGCAGGAAGAGTTGATGCGGGCGTGGTGGTGGAAATTCGTTCATCCGGACGACCAGCCAATGATGCTGGATGCTTGGTGGCGAAATGAAAAGCGACCGTCACCATTCATCTGCGAATACCGTTTTGTATGTCCGGATGGGCAGTGGGTTGATGTCTTTGGGGAGATACAAGCTGAAGTCGATCCCCGTACTGGCTGTCTTCTCGGTTATGTTGCGGCGATTACGGATGTCACCCAGCGCAAGCGGGCTGAGGAGGCATTGCAGATGGCTCAGGCGCAGGCTGAAAGTGCAAGTGTTGCCAAAACCAGATTCCTTGCAGCGGCCAGTCATGATTTGAGGCAACCGATTCAGGCCATCAATCTGTTTAAGGACGCGCTGGAGCGAACCGAGTTGAACGATGAGCAGCGGACCTTTACGGGATTTCTCTCGAGATCAGTGCGAGCGTTGAACGATTTGCTGTATTCCTTACTCGATTTTTCGAGGATAGATGCCGGCCAAATTCGCCCGCAGATGAGGACGGTGCTCGTCGGCGACTTATTCAAGGAAATCGATGCGGAATTTTCTTCTTTGGCGCGAGAAAAGAATTTGCGTTTCAAACTGTTTTATCCCTTCGAGGACGTGATCACCGTTACCGACCCCGATCTGTTGATGCGGGTGTTACGCAACCTGATCGACAACGCCCTCAAATACACCGAAAGGGGTGGCGTGTTGGTTGCCTTCCGGAAACACGGCGAACGGGCCATCATCCAGGTTTGGGATACCGGCGTCGGGATCGAGGAGGGCATCGGGAATCAGATTTTTGAAGAATGTTTCCAGATAGGTAATTCCGAACGTAGCCGGGCGAGGGGGATTGGCTTAGGTTTGTCGATTGTGCGGAGAACTGTTGATCTGTTGGGCGGCGAAGTGCGCTATCGATCCCGTTTCGGGCGCGGTTCGATGTTCGAGATCAGTTGGCCATTGGCGGTGGCTGTTCAGGGCGAGGCAATCCCTGTATTCGTTCATCCGGGGGAAGAGTCAGCGTATCGTGAAGTTGATTTTTCACGTCTCAAGGGGTGTCGGGTGGCATTAGTCGAAGATGATCCGGTCGTCGCCAAGTCCGTCGAACTTTCTCTCGGAACCTATGGGATGGCTGTCGATGTTTACGGAAGCGCGGAGCAGGCACTATCCGCCCAAGAAATAGTCGGTGCCGATTGCTACATTACCGATTTCAACCTGCCGGGAATGAGCGGCGTCGAATTCCTGGAAACGCTGCGACAGCGCGCCGGATCTGTCCAAGCTATCGTGGTTACGGGAAAAACTCGGGACGAGGTGGCTATGGAGAATGATTTTTCGGCGTGGAAAGTGCTTTACAAACCACTGGGCTTGCCAGAATTACTCGCCTCAATCGATGAGATTGTTGGGGCGAGCAAAAACTAATCTTTCTGTCTTGCGTTATGTGGCGGGTCGGGGCGTATCAATTGAGCGGTTGTTGATGGTTGTGGCGACAATTCATGAAATGAAAAATTATTTTGGCAGGTGCGAAGCCTTTTTTCGTGTGCTTCGGAATTCGCTGCTGTGGCTTTTTCTCGGCGCGGCGAATATTGCATCGGCTGAGAGCGCTGCCGTTTCTGTTGGCGATTGTGTTGTTTTTCGCGAGGGGGGTGTGGGACGCCTCCTGAAAACACCTACCTACTGGCTTTCGGGAAAGGTTGTCGGAATTTCGTCTGAAACACGCATCGCGGAGCGTTGTCCTTTCGTTGGCAAACCGCTAAGTTCGTATTCGCAACAGGATTGGGCGCGAATTGTCGCTGCGACGCCTTGCATTGGTGCCAACGAAATCGCCTATGAAGTCAGCGTGATGCGTATCCGGTTTACCGTGGAAGCTTGGGAAACTCCTTGGTCGAAATCGCATGGCGCGACGGGCTTGCTTTTTCAAGGGTATTTTCTGGATCAGAAACTTGAAAAAGGCGTGGAGATTGAGATTGATGCCCGATGGATGGCGCATTGTGATTCCTGACTAGGCTTCGGGGGGGGGCTGTATTTGTCCGGTATTTTCTTGTAATCAGCGAGGGCTCGACAAGATATCGCTCCCCTGATCATAATGCGTCGTTGTTTCTACGATTGGCTAGATTATGCTCAAGTTGCTTGTCGTTGAAGATCATGTTTTGGTAAGGGAAGGGCTTGCCCAAACCTTGCGCCATCTTGAGGAAGAGGCGCAGATATTCGAGGCGACGGATGGCGATTCTTCGCTTGCTATGCTCGAAAAAGAATCGCCATTCGACCTGATGGTGCTCGACCTCGCATTGCCCGGTCGCGACGGTTTTTCCTGTCTTGCTGAAATCCAGAGCCTTTACCCGGAAATGCCTGTGGTTATCCTTTCGGCCTATGATGATGCTCATACGATGAGCAAGGCCGTTCGTTGCGGTGCCGCGGGCTTCGTTCCGAAAACCTATTCTGGCGATCAGTTGTTGGCCGCCTTGCGCGAGGTGCTAGCTGGGCAGACGTTTTTTCCTGGGCAAATGCCGGCGGCTTCGCCCGCGAATTCCCCGTTTGTACCTGTGGGTAGTTCCGAGCCTTCGGATTTCGGTTTGACCGAGCGTCAGGCTGAAGTGCTGGCGCTGATGTCGCGCGGGAAGTCGAATCGGGATATTGGCGCCCAACTCGGCTTGTCCGAGGGGACCGTCAAGGTTCATATGACCACGGCTTTCAAGGCGCTTGGCGTATCGAGCCGAACCCAGGCGATGGTTGTTATTGCTCGCCACGGTATCCGGCTTTAGTCTGCCGCCGAGCGAAGGTAGCAATACAAGCGGGTCTGGCGATTGTCACCGATCTCGATAATGCGGGTGGGGGCGATGTCCGGTACGGGAAAACTGTTGCTGATGAATAGGCTGCCGGGTCGCATTTCACGTTCGACTTTTCGCCAGAGTTCAGTCATTGGCGCCGGAGATAGGAACGCATAGACAACCTCATAGTTACCGAGGTCTATGTCCCAGAGATTGCCCCAGCGCCAGAGGCAGTTTTTTATTCCAAGTGTACGTAGATAACCCGCGAGCCAAATTATTGGGGCATTCTCGACACCGGTAAATTCGACGTTGCGACATGTTTTTGCCAACGGCGAGAGGATGCTGCCAATGCCTGCGCCAAGATCAATAAGATGGGTCGCATGCTGTTGCGCTACGATTTCGGCCAACGCGTTGCTGGTGCTGCTGTTGGAAAGATAAAGGGGAATCTGTCCGGTAAGCGCTCCACGGTAGGCGAGAAGCAGCAGGATGAGGGCAAGCAAATACCAGCCTGGGTCGATTGAAAGTGAATTGACGCACCAGGACAAAGGGGCGAACAGAGTATGGATCGCCCGCCACCACCACGCTTGCCGGGTCACTGTCGCCAGGATCAAAGCGATGCCTCCGATGGCCAGTGCCAAGGCGAACCAAGGAAGAGGGGTGTTGCGGATGATGAAGAAGGGCCAGGCCAGTGAAAGAACAATGAACACTGCGGCGCCTTGCAGCGCAAGCTGACGTAAGTGAAAGTGGAAAACGGGGGGGCTCTCGTCGCCGCTTTGGGGTGGATTGTTGGGGGATTGAGTCAAAAAAAGCTCCTTGTTTTCAGCTGAACATTGTATCTCCGGTTCCATTCTTGCGGTTTCGCGGAAACAATTGTGGTGGTAATTATCGTGGGTTGGTGTTTGTCGGTACGATTTATGCTAGAATTCGTCCGGTTCGGAAAAAAGTATTTGACAATTCTTGTTCGAGGCGTCAAAATTTTCGGTTCCGAGTTGGAGGGATACCCAAGCGGTCAACGGGAACAGACTGTAAATCTGTCGGCTCTGCCTTCGAAGGTTCGAATCCTTCTCCCTCCACCAATTAAATGCCGCTAGATGTAGTCGTGCTTGAATTGTGTATTTGCTGCGGGCAGGTGGTTTTGCGGGTGTAGCTCAATGGTAGAGCTGAAGCCTTCCAAGCTTAAGACGAGGGTTCGATTCCCTTCACCCGCTCCAGTTGGCGGCTGTTTTTGTAGTGCAAGCAGAGATGCCCATGTAGCTCAGTGGTAGAGCACTCCCTTGGTAAGGGAGAGGCCGGCAGTTCAATCCTGCCCATGGGCACCACGGATGTTGCACCGGAAGTTTTATTAACTAATTACGTATTTGAGGTACCGGCTATGGCTAAGGCAAAATTTGAACGTACGAAGCCGCACGTAAACGTTGGGACGATTGGTCACGTTGACCATGGTAAGACGACGCTGACGGCGGCGATCACGACGATTCTGGCGAAGAAGTTTGGCGGCGAAGCGAAGGGTTACGACCAGATTGACGCGGCGCCGGAAGAAAAGGCGCGGGGCATCACGATCAACACGGCGCACGTGGAATATGAGACGGCAACGCGTCACTACGCGCACGTTGACTGCCCGGGTCACGCTGACTACATCAAGAACATGATTACGGGTGCGGCGCAGATGGACGGCGCTATTCTCGTGTGCTCGGCTGCTGACGGCCCGATGCCGCAAACCCGTGAGCACATTCTCCTCGCTCGCCAAGTTGGCGTGCCGTACATCATCGTCTTCCTGAACAAGTGCGACATGGTTGACGACGAAGAGCTGCTCGAACTGGTCGAAATGGAAGTCCGCGAGTTGCTCTCCAAATACGAATTCCCGGGTGACGACATTCCCATCGTCAAGGGTTCGGCGCTGAAGGCGCTCGAAGGCGACACCAGCGATCTCGGCGAAGGCGCCATCATGAAGCTGGCGGAAGCGCTGGACAGCTACATTCCGACGCCGGAGCGCACCATCGACAAGCCGTTCCTGCTGCCGATCGAAGACGTCTTCTCGATCTCGGGTCGTGGCACGGTGGTGACGGGTCGCGTCGAGCGTGGCATCGTCAAGGTTGGTGAAGAAATCGAAATCGTTGGCATCAAGCCGACGGTCAAGACCACCTGCACGGGTGTTGAAATGTTCCGCAAGCTGCTCGACCAAGGTCAGGCGGGCGACAACGTAGGTGTGCTGCTGCGTGGCACCAAGCGCGAAGAAGTCGAGCGCGGTCAGGTTCTGGCTAAGCCGGGTTCGATCACCCCGCACACTCACTTCACGGGCGAAGTTTACGTTCTGTCGAAGGACGAAGGCGGTCGTCACACCCCGTTCTTCAACAACTACCGTCCGCAATTCTACTTCCGGACGACGGACGTGACGGGGGCGATCTCGCTGCCGGAAGGCACCGAGATGGTCATGCCGGGCGACAACGTGGCAATGACGGTGAAGCTGATCTGCCCGATCGCCATGGAAGAAGGTCTGCGCTTCGCCATTCGCGAAGGTGGTCGTACCGTCGGTGCAGGCGTCGTCGCTAAGATCATCGAGTAATTAGTGGCTGTATTGTAGTTAAGGCGCTTCGGAGAGTCGAGGCGCCTTGATGTTTTTGCAGTAGGGGCGTAGCTCAATTGGTAGAGCAACGGTTTCCAAAACCGTAGGTCGGGAGTTCGATTCTCTCCGCCCCTGCCATCTATTAAAGCTGACGAAATGGCCGATAAAATTAAATTCGCGTTGGCGCTGCTGCTTCTTGCTGCCGGCGTAACGGGTTTTTATCTTCTTTCAGAACAGGCGATGATCTTGCGGGTGCTGGCTGTGCTCGCTGGCGTCGCTGTTTCTGCTTTCGTGGCTTGGCAAACTGAGCCTGGTCGTCAGTTCTTCGGGTTTGCCAGGGAGGCGACTGTTGAGGCAAAGAAGGTCGTCTGGCCGACACGCAAGGAAACCTTGCAAGCGACAGGCTTGGTGTTTGCCTTCGTGTTTGTCATGGCAGTGTTTCTTTGGTTGACTGACAAGAGCCTTGAGTGGGTGCTGTACGACCTTGTGCTTGGGTGGAGAAAATTATGAGCAAGCGCTGGTACGTCGTTCATGCGTATTCGGGCTTTGAAAAAAGTGTTCAGCGTGCTCTCGCTGAGCGCATACAACGACAAGGTATGGCAGACGCGTTCGGTCGCATTCTTGTGCCGGTCGAAGAGGTTGTTGAGTTGAAATCGGGGCAGAAGAGCATCTCCGAAAGAAAATTTTTTCCGGGCTACGTGCTCGTGGAAATGGAAATGAATGATGAAACCTGGCATCTCGTGAAGAGTACGCCGAAGGTTACGGGGTTCGTCGGGGGGTCGGCAAACAAGCCGACGCCGATTTCCGAGCGGGAAGTTGACAAGATCATGCAGCAGATGCAGGACGGCGTTGAAAAGCCGCGTCCTAAGGTGCTGTTTGAGCCCGGTGAGGTGGTGCGAGTCAAGGAAGGTCCGTTCACCGATTTCCACGGTTCGGTGGAGCACGTTAATTACGAAAAGAATCGTCTGCGTGTGTCGGTGACCATCTTTGGTCGTGCGACGCCGGTCGAGTTGGAATTTGGTCAGGTCGAAAAGGCCTGATCTTGCTGTATCGCGCGCGCTAGTGTGCGGTTTGGGAAGGGCGGCTTTCGGGCCGCATTTATCGTTGGGGAGCGCTAAGTAGCATGCGCGTCTGTACCCGTTTAAAGGAGTAATGCCGTGGCAAAGAAAATTGTCGGCTACATCAAGCTGCAAGTGCCGGCGGGCAAGGCGAATCCGTCGCCCCCGATCGGCCCCGCGCTGGGTCAGCGCGGTCTGAATATCATGGAATTCTGCAAGGCTTTCAATGCCCAGACGCAGGGCGTAGAGCCGGGGCTGCCGATTCCGGTGGTGATTACCGCTTTCGCGGACAAGAGCTTTACCTTCATCATGAAGACGCCGCCGGCGACCATTCTGATCAAGAAGGCCGCTGGAGTCCAGAAGGGTAGTCCGAAGCCCCATACCGACAAGGTCGGCAAGTTGACGCGTGCCCAGTGCGAGGCGATTGCCACCCAGAAAATGCCGGATCTGACCGCCGCCGATATGGAGGCCGCTGTGCGTACGATCGCCGGTAGCGCCCGTTCGATGGGCATTACTGTGGAGGGAATCTAACATGGTAGCGCTGACCAAACGCCAAAAAGCAATTCAGGGCAAGGTTGACCGGAACAAAAGCTACCCCGTCGGCGAGGCGCTGGCGCTGGCCAAGGAGTTGGCTAAGGCCAAGTTCGACGAGTCGATCGACGTAGCGGTTAGTCTCGGTGTCGATCCCCGTAAGTCCGATCAACTGGTTCGTGGCTCGGTGGTTCTGCCGGCCGGAACGGGTAAGACTGTGCGCGTTGCAGTTTTCGCCCAGGGCGACAAGGCGGAAGCCGCTAAGGCTGCCGGCGCCGATATCGTTGGTTTTGACGATCTGGCCGCCGACATCAAAGCCGGTAACATGAATTTCGACGTCGTCATCGCAACGCCTGACGCCATGCGTGTCGTCGGACAACTCGGCCAGATTCTCGGTCCACGTGGCTTGATGCCGAACCCGAAGGTGGGAACGGTGACTATGGACGTGGCCACCGGCGTCAAGAACGCCAAGGCCGGCCAGGTTCAGTACCGCACGGACAAGGGGGGCATCGTGCATAGCACGATTGGTCGTGCTTCCTTCGAAGCCGACAAGCTTGAACAGAACCTGAAGGCGCTCATTGATGCGCTGACCAAGGCCAAGCCGGCGACGTCGAAGGGGCAGTACCTGAAGAAAATCGCCGTCTCCAGCACCATGGGGCCGGGCGTGCGCGTAGATTCGGCATCGCTGTAAGAAGAGGATGTGATCGAAGCCCTGATGGGCTTCGTGAAGTACTTTGGGCTGACGGTAGGCAAGATCGCCGGCAGATCGTCAAAGACCGCAGGTGTCGGAAAGCGGATCAATGCTTGAAGACTTAAGTGTATTGCGGCCTGCGTAGACGGTGTATCCCGAACAGGATTTATTTGCGGTTTTGTTGATTGCAAGTGTTTCTGGTTCAGGTCGCCGTGGGTGCGGCTTGCGCTGATGCGCATGCCGTGTGTTGACTTGATAGGAGAAAGGGGCCATGAGTCTCAATCTTGAAGAAAAGAAAGCCGTCGTGGCTGAGGTGTCGGCTCAGGTAGCTACTGCCCAGACTATTGTCGTGGCTGAGTACAGCGGGATGGAAGTTGCCCATCTCACCAAGCTGCGTGCTCAGGCCCGCAAGTCAGGTGTATACCTGCGCGTGCTGAAAAACACCTTGGTCCGCCGAGCCGTTGAAGGCAGTCCTTTTGCCGGCTTGGCCGAGCAGATGACCGGCCCGTTGATCTACGGCATTTCCGAAGATCCGGTGGCGGCGGCGAAGGTGCTGAATGACTTTGCTAAAACCAATGACAAGCTGGTGTTAAAGGCGGGCGGGTATGCCGGCCAGGTCCTGGACAAAGCGGGTGTTCAGGAATTGGCTTCGATCCCCAGCCGCGAAGAACTGCTGGCCAAGTTGCTCGGTGTAATGAAGGCTCCGGTTTCCGGCTTCGCTGTGGCGCTTGGCGCGCTCGCCAAGCAGCGCGAAGAAGCTTCGGCCTGAGCGGTCATTGATTACTGCATTTAACAATTCACGTAAGTTTCAGAAATTGGAGTTTTGATTATGGCAATTACCAAAGAAGACATCCTCGAAGCCGTTGGCAACATGACGGTCATGGATCTGAACGACTTGGTCAAGGCGTTCGAAGAGAAATTCGGCGTTTCCGCTGCGGCCATGGCTGTCGCTGCACCAGGCGCCGGTGGCGCGGCTGCTGCCGTTGAAGAGCAGACTGAATTCACCGTCATGCTGATGGCAGCCGGTGAGAAGAAGGTCGAAGTGATTAAGGTGGTTCGCGCTGCGACCGGCCTTGGTCTGAAGGAAGCCAAGGACCTCGTCGATGGCGCTCCGAAGGCTGTCAAGGAAGGCGTTGCCAAGGCGGATGCCGAAGCACTCAAGAAGCAACTCGAAGACGCTGGCGCCAAGGTCGAGGTCAAGTAATCTCGGCTTTGCAAGTTGGGCTGGCCGCTTTTTAGCAGCCAGCCCTTTTGTGTTTCCGGAAACAACCTGCTGCATCCTTGTTTTCGGCAATTGAATGTGCAGTTTGCAGTGAACAAACGCAAGCGCAAATGAAATGGTAATTGAAAAAGAGTATTTCCCTTTTTCCTGGATTCCTGCATTTTCGTTTGTCCGTTGTGATCAGGCCCGCTCCAAGGTTGCGGGCCATGAGGCACTAGAGGATTTTGCTTTCTGAGCTCGGAGCAACCATGACCTACTCCTATACCGAGAAAAAACGTATCCGCAAGAGTTTTGCCAAGCGCGCCAATGTTCTTGACGTGCCGTTTCTTTTGGCAACCCAACTCGAGTCATTCACTGAGTTCCTGCAGGCGGCGGTCCCTCCGTCGCAGCGTAAAAGTCAGGGGTTACAGGCGGCTTTTTCATCGATCTTTCCCATTGTCAGCCACAGCGGCAACGCTAGGCTTGAATTCGTCAGTTACGCCTTGGCCGAACCGGCCTTTGACGTCAAGGAGTGTCAGCAACGCGGCCTGACCTTCGCTTCTGCCTTGCGAGCCAAGGTGCGATTGGTCATTCTCGATCGAGAAGCCCCGGATACAATCAAAGAAGTCAAGGAGCAGGAAGTCTACATGGGCGAAATTCCGCTCATGACGACGACGGGATCGTTTGTTATCAACGGCACCGAGCGGGTCATCGTCTCCCAGTTGCATCGTTCCCCAGGAGTGTTTTTCGAGCACGACCGCGGCAAGACGCACAGCTCCGGCAAGTTGCTGTTCTCTGCGCGCGTGATTCCCTATCGCGGTTCGTGGCTGGACTTCGAGTTCGATCCGAAGGACATTCTGTTCTTCCGTGTCGACCGTCGGCGAAAGATGCCGGTGACGACCCTACTCAAGGCCATCGGTCTGACTCCCGAGCAAATTCTGCGCGAATTCTTCGAATTCGATACCTTCCTGCTCGGCAAGAAAGGGGTCGCTTTCGAACTCGTCCCGGAACGTCTGCGCGGCGAGGTTGCACGCTTCGATTTCTGCGACAAGACCGGCAAGGTGATCGTCGCCAAGGACAAGCGGATCACGGTCAAGCACATCCGCGAGCTTGATGCTGCAGGCATCAGGCAGATCAGCGTTCCGGAAGATTTCATCGTCGGGCGAATCATCGCCCAGAACGTGATCGACAAGGAAAGCGGCGAAATCCTGGCCAACGCCAACGACGAGATCACCGAGGCGCTCCTTGTCAAATTGATCGAGGCGGGCGTAGAAACGCTGCAAACCTTGTACGTCAACGACCTAGATCGCGGTGGTTTCATTTCTCAGACGCTGCGTTCCGACGATACCGTTTCCAAACAGGCGGCGCGTGTCGCGATCTATCGCATGATGCGTCCGGGCGAGCCGCCAACGGAAGAAGCTGTCGAGATTCTGTTCAACGGTCTGTTCTATTCCGACGAGCGCTACGACCTTTCTGGCGTCGGACGGATGAAGTTTAACCGCCGTGTTACGCGCAAGGATGTTGTTGAATACAAGGTCATGGTCAAGCATGTGCCTTCGAAACACGAGGCCATCGTCAATACCATTATTGAGACAGCGGGGGGCTCTCCGGAGGCCGTTGAATTGCTGCTGTCGGAACTGACGTACGGCATGCGCGCCGTTGCCGAGAATCTGACATTTGAAGACGCCGAAACGCTGGCCGGCAAGTTGAAAGCGCTCGGGGTCAATAGCGAGATTCGTGAGCAATTGACCTTGTCGCCGCGCGATATCGTCGAGGTCATCAAGATTCTGGTTGATCTGCGCAATGGTCGCGGCGATATTGATGATATCGACCACCTCGGAAACCGCCGCGTGCGTTCGGTTGGCGAACTGGCCGAGAACCAGTTCCGCGCCGGTCTGGTTCGCGTCGAGCGTGCCGTCAAGGAACGCCTGTCGCAGGCCGAGTCCGACAACCTGATGCCGCACGACCTGATCAACGCCAAGCCGATCAGCGCAGCGGTGCGCGAATTCTTCGGTTCCAGCCAGCTGTCGCAGTTCATGGACCAGACTAACCCGTTGTCGGAAATTACCCACAAGCGTCGTGTGTCCGCACTCGGCCCGGGCGGTCTGACACGCGAGCGTGCCGGCTTCGAGGTGCGCGACGTGCACCCCACGCATTACGGCCGCGTTTGTCCGATCGAAACACCGGAAGGCCCGAACATCGGCCTGATCAATTCGCTGGCATTGTACGCACGGACCAACGAGTACGGCTTTCTGGAAACACCATACCGTAAGGTGGTCGACGGCAAGGTAACCAACGACATCGAATACCTTTCGGCGATCGAGGAGGGTGGTTACATCATCGCTCAGGCCAACGCGGCGCTGACCGAAGATGGCAGCCTTTCTGACGATCTGGTGACCTGTCGCGAGAAGGGAGAAACCATCCTCGCCGAACCGGCCCGGGTCCAGTACATGGACGTGGCGCCGGGCCAGATCGTTTCGGTTGCCGCCTCGCTGATTCCGTTCCTGGAGCACGACGATGCGAACCGTGCCTTGATGGGCGCCAACATGCAACGTCAAGCGGTGCCCTGTCTGCGTCCCGAGAAGCCGGTCGTCGGTACCGGCATCGAACGCACGGTGGCGGTCGATTCCGGCACGGCCGTACAGGCTCTGCGTGGCGGCGTTGTCGATTACGTTGATGCCTCGCGCGTCGTGGTGCGAGTCAACGACAACGAGACGGTCGCCGGTGAAGTCGGCGTCGATATCTACAATCTGGTGAAATACACGCGTTCCAACCAGAACACGAACATCAACCAACGTCCGCTGGTGCGCGTTGGCGATGTGATCGCCAAGGGTGACGTGGTCGCCGACGGGGCTTCGACCGACAAAGGCGAACTGGCGCTTGGTCAGAACATGCTGATCGCCTTCATGCCCTGGAACGGCTACAACTTTGAGGACTCGATCCTGATCTCCGAACGCGTCGTCGCCGACGATCGCTTTACCTCGATTCATATCGAGGAACTGACCGTCGTCGCTCGTGACACCAAGCTGGGGCCGGAAGAAATCACACGCGACATCGCGTCGCTCGGTGAAGCACAGTTGTCGCGTCTTGACGAATCCGGGATTGTCTACATCGGGGCGGAAGTCGACGCCGGCGACGTACTTGTCGGCAAGGTGACGCCGAAGGGCGAGACCCAGTTGACGCCGGAAGAAAAGCTGCTACGTGCGATCTTTGGCGAGAAAGCTTCCGACGTCAAGGACACCTCCTTGCGCGTCCCTTCGGGGATTGCTGGCACGGTTATCGACGTCCAGGTGTTTACCCGTGAGGGCATCGAACGCGACAAGCGCGCCCAGTCGATCATCGACGACCACCTTCGCGGTTACAAGCTTGACCTCGCCGACCAGATGCGTATCGTCGAGCGCGACGCATTCGCGCGGGTCGAGCGCCTGATCGTCGGCAAGACCGCGAATGGCGGGCCGAAGAAACTGGCTAAGGGCTCATCTGTCAGCAAGGACTACCTCGCCGAGATCGATCCGCACCACTGGTTCGACATCCGCATGGCCGACGAGGACGTGGCGACGCAACTCGAATCGCTGCGCGAAGGCTTGGAGCAGACGCGCAAGGACTTCGACATCGCCTTCGAGGAGAAGCGCAAGAAACTGACGCAAGGTGACGAATTGCCGCCGGGCGTGCAGAAGATGGTCAAGGTTTACGTTGCCGTCAAGCGCCGCCTGCAGTCGGGCGACAAGATGGCCGGTCGCCATGGTAACAAGGGCGTCGTCTCGCGCATCGTGCCGGTCGAGGATATGCCGCACATGGCCGATGGCCGCCCGGTCGACATCGTTCTCAACCCGCTCGGCGTGCCGTCACGGATGAACGTCGGACAGGTGCTGGAAGTTCACCTCGGTCTGGCCGCCAAGGGTCTTGGTTTCAAGATTGGCGAGATGATGCGCCGTCAGGCGAATGCCAAAGAGGTGCGGGGATTCCTCGAGCAGGTCTACAACAGCAATGGCAAGCCCGAAGAACTTGGCGAGCTGAGCGACGAAGAGGTCATGGAAATGGCCGGCAATCTCGAGGCAGGCGTTCCTTTTGCGACACCGGTCTTCGACGGTGCCAAGGAAGAGGAAATCAAGGAGATGCTGCGCCTCGCTGGAATGCCGGAATCGGGACAGATGACGCTGTTCGACGGTCGAACCGGCGAGCAGTTCGAGCGTCAGGTTACGGTCGGCTACATGCACGTGCTCAAGCTGCACCATCTGGTCGATGACAAGATGCACGCCCGTTCGACCGGTCCGTACTCGCTGGTTACGCAGCAGCCGCTCGGCGGCAAGGCCCAGTTCGGCGGTCAGCGTTTCGGCGAAATGGAAGTGTGGGCGCTCGAGGCCTACGGGGCGTCTTACGTCCTGCAGGAAATGCTGACGGTCAAGTCGGACGATGTGAACGGCCGCACCAAGGTCTACGAGAACATCGTCAAGGGCGATCACAAGATCGATGCGGGCATGCCGGAATCCTTTAATGTGTTGGTCAAGGAAATCCGCTCGCTGGCCATTGACATCGATCTTGAACGTTATTGATGGAATGTCGCCGCAGATGAATGACAGTCGTCGCAGCGGTTGCCGCGACTTGAAGAATTTGGGTTCTCGCCCCGAACGGAGTGGAAGATGAAAGCACTGCTTGATTTGTTTAAACAGGTAACGCAAGAGGAACAGTTTGATGCGATTACCATCGGCCTGGCCTCGCCGGACAAGATCCGGTCGTGGTCGTACGGCGAGGTCAAGAAACCGGAAACAATCAACTATCGCACCTTCAAACCGGAGCGCGACGGTTTGTTCTGTGCCAAGATTTTTGGTCCGATCAAAGACTACGAGTGCTTGTGCGGCAAATACAAGCGACTCAAGCATCGCGGCGTGATCTGCGAAAAGTGCGGCGTCGAAGTGACGCTGTCCAAGGTGCGTCGCGAACGCATGGCGCATATCGAACTGGCTTCACCGGTTGCGCATATCTGGTTTCTGAAGAGCTTGCCGAGCCGCCTCGGCATGGTGCTCGACATGACCCTGCGGGACATCGAGCGCGTCCTCTATTTTGAAGCTTTCGTCGTCTGTGATCCGGGTATGACGCCGCTGAACCGCGGCCAGTTACTGACCGAAGACGACTATTTGGCCAAGGTCGAGGAATACGGCGACGATTTCTACGCCGCGATGGGTGCCGAAGGTATCCGTGAACTGCTGCGCTCGATCGATCTGAGCAGCGAAGTCGATAGCCTGCGTGCCGAACTCGAAACAACCTCGTCGGAGACGAAGAGCAAGAAATTCTCGAAGCGACTGAAAATTCTCGAAGGCTTCCAGAAATCGGGGATCAAGCCGGACTGGATGATTCTCGAAGTGCTGCCGGTGCTACCGCCCGACCTGCGCCCGCTGGTACCGCTCGACGGCGGCCGTTTCGCGACTTCGGATCTGAACGACCTCTATCGTCGCGTCATCAATCGGAACAACCGTCTGAAACGCCTCCTCGAGCTGAAGGCTCCGGAAATCATCGTGCGCAACGAGAAGCGCATGCTGCAGGAAGCCGTCGATTCGTTGCTCGACAACGGCCGTCGCGGCAAGGCGATGACCGGCGCCAACAAGCGTCCGCTGAAGTCTCTGGCCGACATGATCAAGGGCAAGGGCGGCCGCTTCCGTCAGAACCTGCTCGGGAAGCGCGTCGACTATTCCGGCCGTTCCGTCATTGTCGTCGGTCCGCAGTTGAAGCTTCATCAGTGCGGATTGCCGAAGTTGATGGCGCTCGAACTCTTCAAGCCGTTCATCTTCAACAAGCTCGAACTGATGGGCTTGGCGACGACGATCAAGCAGGCCAAGAAGATGGTCGAGATGCAGGAGCCTGTGGTCTGGGACATTCTGGAAGGGGTCATCCGCGAACATCCGATCATGCTCAACCGCGCGCCGACCTTGCACCGTCTGGGTATCCAGGCGTTCGAACCGACCCTGATCGAAGGCAAGGCCATTCAGCTGCATCCGCTCGTCTGCGCGGCGTTCAACGCTGACTTTGACGGGGACCAGATGGCCGTCCACGTGCCGCTGTCCTTGGAAGCGCAGATGGAAGCGCGCACATTGATGTTGGCCTCGAACAACGTGCTTTCGCCGGCAAACGGTGATCCGATCATCGTGCCGTCGCAGGACATCGTTCTTGGGCTCTACTACGCAACGCGCGAACGCATCAACGCCAAGGGCGAGGGGATGGTGTTCTCCGATCTTGCCGAAGTGACACGCGCTATGCAAACCGGTGTTCTTGATCTGCACGCCAAGATCTCCGTGCGGATACGTGAATATGTGAAGAACGAGGAAAACGCCTGGGTCGAGAAAATCTCGCGTTATGAAACGACCGCCGGTCGCGCCCTGTTGTCGGAAATCCTGCCGAAAGGGCTGCCGTTTAGCGTCCTCGACCGTCCGCTTAAGAAGAAGGAAATTTCGAAGCTGATCAACTCGGCTTTCCGCCGCTGCGGCTTGAAGGAAACGGTGGTTTTCGCCGACAAGCTGATGCAGAACGGCTATGGCCTCGCGACCCGTGCCGGCATTTCGATCTGCTCCGACGACATGCTCGTGCCCGACCAGAAGCCGGAAATCATTTCCGCTGCCGAGAAGGAGGTCAAGGAGATTGAGAGCCAGTACACCAACGGTCTCGTGACCAACGGCGAACGCTACAACAAGGTTGTCGACATCTGGGGGCGCACCGGCGACCAGGTGGCCAAGGTTATGATGGAGCAACTTGGTCATGAGGAAGTTGTTGACCGCCACGGTAATACCGTCAAGCAGGAATCGTTCAATTCGATCTACATGATGGCCGATTCTGGCGCTCGGGGTTCCGCTGCTCAGATTCGCCAGTTGGCAGGTATGCGCGGCCTGATGGCCAAGCCGGACGGCTCGATTATTGAAACGCCGATTACCACGAACTTCCGCGAAGGTTTGAACGTTCTCCAGTACTTTATCTCGACGCACGGTGCCCGTAAGGGGCTGGCCGATACAGCGCTGAAGACAGCTAATTCGGGTTATTTGACTCGGCGATTGGTCGACGTGACCCAGGATCTAGTGGTGATCGAAGACGATTGCGGCACCGAGAACGGCGTGACCATGAAAGCGCTGATCGAGGGCGGAGAAGTCATCGAGCCCTTGCGCGAGCGCATTCTGGGCCGCGTCACCATTGGCGATGTTGTTGACCCGGAGACCGACGAGACGGTGATCGAAGCGGGTACGCTGATCAATGAAGATCTTTGCGATCTGGTCGACAAGTTGGGCATCGACGAGGTCAAGGTGCGTACGCCTCTGACTTGCGATACTCGCTATGGTCTGTGCGCCAAGTGCTACGGCCGTGATCTTGGCCGCGGTACCCCAGTCAATGTCGGCGAAGCTGTCGGTGTTATCGCCGCGCAGTCGATCGGCGAACCGGGAACGCAGCTGACGATGCGGACCTTCCACGTTGGTGGTGCAGCATCGCGGGCTGCGGTCGCTAGCCACGTCGAAACCAAAAGCGCCGGTGTTGTGCGCTTTACTGCGTCGATGCGCTATGTGACCAGCGCCAAGGGCGAAAAAATCGTCATTACCCGTTCCGGCGAGGTTGTCATTACTGATGACAATGGACGCGAGCGCGAGAAGCACAAGGTGCCCTACGGTGCCACTCTGCAGGTTTCCGATGGCCAGCAGGTCAAGGCCGGCGCCAAGCTGGCGACTTGGGATCCGCATACGCGTCCGATCATTGCCGAGTACTCCGGCCAAGTGAAATTCGAAAACGTCGAGGAAGGCGTTACGGTCGCCAAGCAGATCGACGAAGTCACCGGTTTGTCGACGCTGGTCGTCATCGATCCGAAGCGCGGTGGCAAAGCGCAGACGAAGGGTTTGCGTCCTCAGGTCAAACTCTACGACGCGAACGGTGAAGAAGTCCGGATGCACGGTAGCGATCATGCCGTGACGATTACCTTCCAGGTCGGCGCCATCATCACCGTTCTTGACGGGCAGCAGATTTCGGTCGGAGATGTGCTGGCTCGTCTGCCGCAGGAGTCGGCCAAGACGCGCGACATTACGGGCGGCCTGCCGCGCGTTGCCGAGTTGTTCGAAGCGCGGACGCCGAAAGACGCCGGCATGTTGGCGGAGTTCACCGGAACCATCTCGTTCGGAAAGGACACGAAGGGCAAGCAGCGCTTGGTTATTACCGACCTAGAGGGCGTGACTCACGAGTACCTGATTCCGAAGGACAAGCACGTACTGGTTCACGACGGGCAGGTGGTGAACAAGGGCGAACTGATTGTCGACGGTGCTCCGGATCCGCATGACATTCTGCGTCTGCAAGGCGTCGAGGCGCTGGCTGTCTACATCACAGACGAAGTCCAGGACGTTTATCGTCTGCAGGGCGTGAAGATCAACGACAAGCATATCGAGGTCATCGTTCGCCAGATGCTACGTCGTGTTCTGGTCGTTGATTCGGGTGATACCAAGTTCATCCGCGGCGAGCAGGTCGAGAAGGCGCATCTGCTTGACGAGAACGATCGTGTGATCGCCGAGGGCAAGTTACCGGCGACCTACGAACCCGTTCTGCTTGGTATTACCAAGGCGTCGTTGTCGACCGATTCGTTCATTTCCGCCGCTTCCTTCCAGGAGACCACTCGCGTTCTCACGGAAGCCGCGATTATGGGCAAACGAGATGAACTGCGGGGTCTCAAAGAAAACGTCATTGTCGGCCGTCTTATCCCGGCGGGTACTGGCTTGGCCTATCACCGGATGCGCAAGAACAATGCGGCCGGCATCGATATGGCGTCAGGCGAGGCATTGGTCGAAGAGACTGTGCCGGTCGTCGAGAATGAACCAGACGCCTCGGCAGCTGGTTGACTTGGGGTTGGATAGGACATAGAATCCCCGGTCTTTGTCGGCCAAGGCTAATCATTGTCTTGGCTAGTTATAAAAAAATCGCTAAGGCGGCCAAGTGTCCGCCTTGGTTTTTTTGCGGACGTAAGCCATAAGGGCGGCGGTCGCTGAATATAGGATAGAAATATGCCAACCATTAACCAGCTCGTGCGTAAGCCGCGCGAGGCCGTGAAGACGAAGAGCAAGGTGCCGGCGCTGGAGAATTGTCCGCAAAAGCGCGGCGTTTGCACCCGGGTTTATACCACGACTCCGAAGAAGCCAAACTCTGCGTTGCGTAAGGTTTGCAAGGTTCGTTTGACGAACAGCTTCGAGGTTATCTCCTACATTGGTGGTGAAGGTCACAACCTGCAAGAACACTCGGTGGTCTTGATTCGTGGTGGTCGTGTCAAAGACTTGCCGGGTGTTCGTTACCATACCGTGCGTGGGTCCTTGGATACGCAAGGTGTGAAGGATCGTAAGCAAGGTCGTTCGAAATACGGCACTAAGCGTCCGAAAGCGGCTTAATCGCCGCTTAGTAAGTGGCTGTCCGAGTGGGCGGTCGAGAGGGGGTGCGTGTTGTGCCGCCTTCAACTGAATTGAGTTAAGAGAGGTTGTTATGCCACGTCGTCGTGAAGTACCCAAGCGCGATATTCTGCCGGACCCAAAATTTGGCAGCGTCGAAGTTTCCAAGTTCGTCAACACCATTATGATGAGCGGCAAGAAGTCGGTTGCCGAGCGTATTGTCTATGGTGCATTCGACATCATTACCACCAAGGGCGGCAAGGATCCGCTCGAGGTTTTTGGTCTGGCGATGAATAACGTAAAGCCCTTGGTCGAAGTCAAGAGCCGCCGTGTCGGCGGGGCTAACTATCAAGTGCCGGTCGAGGTTCGTCCGAATCGCCGTATGGCGCTGGCCATGCGCTGGCTGCGCGAATCGGCGCGCAAGCGTTCGGAAAAGTCCATGGATCAGCGTCTCGCGGCCGAGATGCTGGAAGCTGCTGAGAATCGTGGCGGCGCTGTGAAGAAGCGTGATGAAGTCCACCGCATGGCCGATGCCAATAAGGCATTTGCGCATTTCCGTTTTTAAGAAAAGTTTAACCGTCGGGGCGTAGTCTCCTGTCGCTTGTTCTTTATTAGTAAAGGTTTTTACTGTGGCACGCAAAACTCCCATTGGCCGCTACCGCAACATCGGTATCAGCGCACACATCGACGCCGGCAAGACAACGACGACCGAGCGGATTCTTTATTACACCGGTGTCAATCACAAGATCGGCGAAGTTCATGACGGCGCCGCGACGATGGACTGGATGGAGCAGGAGCAGGAGCGGGGGATCACTATTACCTCCGCTGCGACGACCTGTTTCTGGAAGGGGATGGCCAGCCAGTACCCCGAGCACCGGATTAATATCATCGATACCCCGGGTCACGTTGACTTTACCATCGAGGTTGAGCGCTCGATGCGGGTGCTTGACGGCGCCTGCATGGTCTATTGCGCCGTCGGTGGAGTGCAGCCGCAGTCCGAAACTGTCTGGCGTCAGGCGAACAAGTACAAGGTGCCGCGTTTGGCGTTCGTGAACAAGATGGACCGTCAGGGGGCTGATTTCTTCAAGGTCGTTGACCAGATGCAGACGCGTCTGAAGGCGAGCCCGGTGCCGATCGTGATACCGATCGGGCGCGAAGAGGGGTTCGAAGGTGTGGTTGACCTGATCAAGATGAAGGCCATCTACTGGGACGAAGCGTCGCAGGGGATGAAGTTCGACTATCGCGACATTCCTGCCGATCTTCAGGCGACAGCCGATGAGTGGCGCGGCAAGATGGTCGAGTCTGCGGCTGAATCGTCCGAAGAGTTGATGAATGCGTATCTCGAGGCTGGTGATCTGAGCGAAGAACAGATTATTCAGGGGCTGCGTGCGCGCACCATCGGTTGTGAAATCCAGCCGATGCTTTGCGGTACCGCGTTCAAGAACAAGGGTGTTCAGCGCATGCTCGACGCCGTCATCGACCTGCTGCCTTCGCCGATCGACATTCCGCCGGTTGCGGGTGAAGACGAGCGTGGCAATCAAGCGACGCGCGACGCCTCCGACGATGCTAAATTCTCAGCGCTGGCGTTCAAGCTGATGACCGACCCCTACGTCGGACAGTTGACCTTTATCCGAGTTTACTCCGGGGTGCTGAAGTCAGGCGATACCGTCTACAACCCGGTCAAGGGCAAGAAGGAGCGGATTGGCCGCGTGCTGCAGATGCACGCCAACAACCGCGAAGAAATCAAAGAAGTTCTGGCGGGCGACATTGCTGCTTGCGTCGGCCTCAAGGAAGTGACGACCGGGGATACACTCTGCGATCCGGCATCGGAAATTACGCTCGAGCGCATGGAGTTCCCGGATCCGGTCATCCATATCGCCGTCGAGCCGAAGACCAAGGCCGACCAGGAAAAAATGGGTATCGCCCTTGGGCGTCTCGCGCAGGAAGATCCGTCTTTCCGGGTGCGTTCGGACGAAGAGTCCGGGCAGACCATCATTTCAGGCATGGGCGAACTGCACCTGGAAATCATCGTCGACCGCATGAAGCGCGAATTCGGGGTGGAGGCCAACATCGGCGCGCCGCAGGTGGCCTATCGCGAGTGCATCAAAAAGCTGGTCGAACAGGAAGGTAAGTTCGTTAAGCAGTCCGGCGGTCGCGGTCAGTTCGGCCATGTCTGGCTCAAGATTGAGCCTAATGAGGCTGGTAAAGGTTACGAGTTCGTCGACGCCATCAAGGGCGGTACGGTGCCGCGTGAATACATCCCTGCTGTCGACAAAGGGTTGCAGGACGCGATCAAGAGTGGTGTTTTGGCAGGCTTCCCGGTGGTGGATATCAAGTTCACGCTGTTCGACGGTTCGTACCATGACGTTGACTCGAATGAAAACGCCTTCCGCATGGCGGCCTCAATGGCCTTCAAGGAGGGTATGAAAAAGGCAACCCCGACATTGCTTGAGCCGATGATGTCGGTCGAGGTTGAGACGCCAGAAGAGTACATGGGCAACATCATGGGCGACCTTTCCGGTCGTCGCGGTATGTTGCAGGGTATGGACGACCTCCCGGGCGGAATCAAGGCGATTAAGGCCGAGGTGCCGCTGGCTGAAATGTTCGGCTATTCGACGACTGTCCGCTCGTTGTCGCAAGGGCGTGCGACTTACTCCATGGAATTCAAGCACTATGCAGAGGCGCCGAAAAATGTCGCCGAAGCCGTGATCAACAAGAAGTGATTTTCTTTTTCGAGGATAATCTAAATGGCTAAGGCAAAATTTGAACGTACGAAGCCGCACGTAAACGTTGGGACGATTGGTCACGTTGACCATGGTAAGACGACGCTGACGGCGGCGATCACGACGATTCTGGCGAAGAAGTTTGGCGGCGAAGCGAAGGGTTACGACCAGATTGACGCGGCGCCGGAAGAAAAGGCGCGGGGCATCACGATCAACACGGCGCACGTGGAATATGAGACGGCAACGCGTCACTACGCGCACGTTGACTGCCCGGGTCACGCTGACTACATCAAGAACATGATTACGGGTGCGGCGCAGATGGACGGCGCTATTCTCGTGTGCTCGGCTGCTGACGGCCCGATGCCGCAAACCCGTGAGCACATTCTCCTCGCTCGCCAAGTTGGCGTGCCGTACATCATCGTCTTCCTGAACAAGTGCGACATGGTTGACGACGAAGAGCTGCTCGAACTGGTCGAAATGGAAGTCCGCGAGTTGCTCTCCAAATACGAATTCCCGGGTGACGACATTCCCATCGTCAAGGGTTCGGCGCTGAAGGCGCTCGAAGGCGACACCAGCGATCTCGGCGAAGGCGCCATCATGAAGCTGGCGGAAGCGCTGGACAGCTACATTCCGACGCCGGAGCGCACCATCGACAAGCCGTTCCTGCTGCCGATCGAAGACGTCTTCTCGATCTCGGGTCGTGGCACGGTGGTGACGGGTCGCGTCGAGCGTGGCATCGTCAAGGTTGGTGAAGAAATCGAAATCGTTGGCATCAAGCCGACGGTCAAGACCACCTGCACGGGTGTTGAAATGTTCCGCAAGCTGCTCGACCAAGGTCAGGCGGGCGACAACGTAGGTGTGCTGCTGCGTGGCACCAAGCGCGAAGAAGTCGAGCGCGGTCAGGTTCTGGCTAAGCCGGGTTCGATCACCCCGCACACTCACTTCACGGGCGAAGTTTACGTTCTGTCGAAGGACGAAGGCGGTCGTCACACCCCGTTCTTCAACAACTACCGTCCGCAATTCTACTTCCGGACGACGGACGTGACGGGGGCGATCTCGCTGCCGGAAGGCACCGAGATGGTCATGCCGGGCGACAACGTGGCAATGACGGTGAAGCTGATCTGCCCGATCGCCATGGAAGAAGGTCTGCGCTTCGCCATTCGCGAAGGTGGTCGTACCGTCGGTGCAGGCGTCGTCGCTAAGATCATCGAGTAATTTTTAATTAATCGGAGTGGAGCCTTTGTTCCGCCCCGTCGCTCTTTGGAAATAATATGCAAAACCAGAAAATTCGCATCCGTCTGAAAGCTTTCGATTACCGTTTGATCGATCAGTCGGCGTTGGAAATTGTTGAAACGGCCAAGCGCACCGGCGCCGTTGTGCGTGGCCCGGTTCCTTTGCCGACCCGGATTCAGCGCTTCGACGTGCTGCGTTCGCCGCACGTGAATAAGACGTCCCGAGATCAGTTCGAAATTCGTACGCATTTGCGCTTGATGGATATCATCGATCCGACCGATAAAACGGTTGATGCGCTGATGAAGCTCGATCTGCCTGCCGGTGTTGATGTCGAAATTAAGTTGCAGTAACTGAGTTTTTGCGGCTATAATCGCCGCCTTTCGTCGGACAGCTTCATGAGCATGAAGCTGTCCATTTTGACTTGTAGTACTCGTCCGGCCAATCGTAGCCGGCTTGAGGAGAATAATCATGAGTCTAGGCCTTGTTGGGCGCAAGGTCGGCATGACGCGCATCTTTACCGACGACGGTGTTTCCGTCCCGGTTACGGTGCTCGATGTGTCGAACAATCGAGTTGCCCAGATCAAAACGCCTGAAATCGACGGGTATGCCGCCGTTCAGGTTGCGTTTGGCAAACGCCGTCCTTCGCGTGTTAACAAATCACTCGCGGGTCATCTTGCCAAAGCCGGTGTCGAAGCCGGTTCTCTGCTCAAAGAGTTTACGGTTTCCGCCGAAGCGTTGAGCGCCATGAAGCCTGGGGATCAGATCAGTGTCTCGATCTTCGCTGTCGGCCAAAAGGTCGATGTCACTGGCGATTCGATCGGTAAGGGGTTCCAGGGCGGCATCAAGCGTCATAATTTCAGTTCGCAGCGCGCTTCGCACGGTAACTCTGTCTCTCACAATGCGCCGGGTTCGATTGGTATGAACCAGGATCCGGGGCGGGTGTTTCCGGGCAAGCGCATGGCCGGACATATGGGTAGCGTGCAGCGGACGCAGCAGAACCTCGAGGTCATCCGCGTTGATGTCGAGCGTCAATTGTTGCTGGTCAAGGGGGCTGTTCCTGGTTCCAAGGGGTCCGACTTGGTCGTGCATCCTGCAGTCAAGGCGGGGGCATAATGGAAATCAAACTGATTAATGAACAAGGGCAGGAAGCTAGCCGCTTGCAGGCTTCGGACGTGCTCTTCGGGCGTGAATACAACGAATCCCTGATTCATCAGGTGGTGGTGGCTTATCAGGCCAATGCACGTAGCGGCAATCGTGCGCAGAAGGATCGCGCGCAAGTCAAGCATACGACAGCCAAGCCATTCCGCCAAAAAGGGACGGGTCGTGCGCGTGCGGGTATGTCGTCTTCGCCGTTGTGGCGAGGCGGTGGCCGGATTTTTCCGAATTCGCCTGATGAGAACTTCAGCCAGAAGCTGAACAAAAAAATGTATCGCGCCGGTATGGCTTCGATTCTTTCGCAGCTGGTTCGTGAGGACCGCCTTGCGATTGTCGATGGAATTACGGTAGATGCGCCGAAGACCAAGCTCTTTGCGCAAAAGATCAAGGGCATGGGTTACGACTCGGTTCTGGTGATCACGGATAATCTCGATGAGAATGTTTTCTTGGCTTCGCGCAATTTGCCGAATGTTCTCGTTCTCGAAGTCAATGAGGCCGATCCGGTGTCCCTGATCCGTTTCCCGCAGGTGCTGATGACCAAGAGCGCCCTCGCCAAGTTTGAGGAGATTCTGGGATGAACCAACAACGTTTGATGCAAGTGTTGCTTGCGCCGCAGATCTCCGAGAAGGCGACCTTTATTGCTGATAAGCACGAGCAAGTCGTTTTTCGTGTGTTGCCGGACGCGACTAAGCCTGAAGTCAAGGCCGCGGTCGAATTAATGTTCAAGGTTTCCGTCGAGTCCGTGCAGATCGCTAACGTCAAGGGTAAGCAAAAGCGTTTTGGCCGTTTCATGGGCAGCCGCAAGAACTGGAAGAAGGCGTATGTCAGTCTGAAGCCCGGCCAGGAAATCAATTTTGTTGATGGGGGGGCTGCATAATGGCGCTCGTCAAAGTTAAGCCGACATCGCCTGGCCGTCGTGCCGTCGTCAAGGTCGTCAACCCGGATCTGCACAAAGGTGCTCCATTTGCTGGGCTGGTTGAGCCGCAAGCCAAAAAGGCCGGTCGCAACAATAACGGCCGTATTACGACCCGCCACCAGGGTGGTGGGCATAAGCAGCACTATCGCGTCATTGATTTCAAACGCACCAAGGATGGTATTCCGGCCAAGGTTGAGCGTCTCGAATACGACCCGAACCGTACGGCTAACATTGCCCTCCTGCTCTACGCCGATGGCGAACGCCGCTATGTGATCGCCTCCAAGGGCATGGTTGTCGGCCAGCAGGTCATGAGCGGTTCCGAGGCGCCGATCAAGTCCGGGAATACCTTGCCGATCCGCAATATTCCGGTGGGCACGACAATTCACTGCATTGAGATGGTTCCTGGCAAGGGGGCGCAAATGGCCCGATCCGCCGGTGCATCCGCCCAGTTGCTGGCGCGTGAGGGTGTATATGCGCAAGTCCGCTTGCGTTCTGGTGAGATCCGCCGCGTGCACATCGAATGTCGCGCCACCGTTGGTGAGGTGGGCAATGAAGAGCACAGCTTGCGCTCGATTGGTAAGGCTGGTGCCATGCGGTGGCGTGGCGTTCGTCCGACCGTCCGTGGTGTGGTCATGAACCCGGTCGATCACCCGCACGGTGGTGGTGAGGGCAGAACTTCTGCCGGTATGCACCCGGTTAGCCCGTGGGGTCTCAAGACCAAGGGTTATCGTACTCGCAGCAACAAGCGCACGAACTCGATGATCGTGCAGCGCCGTCATAAACGCTAAGGGGTAGAGAACTATGGGACGTTCCATTAAAAAGGGCCCGTTTGTCGATGCCCATTTGATCAAAAAAGTCGAGACCGTGCGCGCAACAAGCGACAAGCGCCCGATCAAGACATGGTCGCGCCGTTCGACGGTGTTGCCGGATTTTGTCGGCCTGACCATCGCCGTGCATAACGGCAAGCAGCATATTCCGGTGTATGTCACTGAAAACATGGTCGGGCATAAGCTCGGCGAATTTTCCCTGACCCGCACCTTCAAGGGGCATACCGCCGGCAAGAAGGCGAAGAAGTAAAGGAATGGATATGGAAACTCGTGCTATTTTGCGCGGCGTTCGGCTCTCCGACCAGAAAGGTCGCCTGGTAGCCGACCAGATCCGCGGACTGCCGGTCGATAAGGCGCTCAATATTCTGGCGTTCAGCCCGAAAAAAGGTGCCGGGATTATCAAGAAGGTGCTTGAATCGGCGATTGCGAATGCCGAACACAACGATGGGGCCGATATCGACGAGCTCAAGGTGAAAACCATCTACGTCGAAAAAGGCATGGTGCTCAAGCGCTTTACTGCGCGGGCCAAGGGGCGTGGCAATCGGATCGTCAAACCGACTTGCCATATTTACCTGACCGTCGGAAACTGAGGACATACAATGGGACAGAAGATTCATCCGACTGGTTTTCGTCTTGCCGTCACGCGTGACTGGTCGTCGCGGTGGTATGCCGACAGCAAGAATTTCGCAGGCATGCTTAATGAGGATGTTCAGGTTCGTGATTTCCTGAAAGCGAAACTCAAGCATGCTTCGGTTGGCCGTGTGCTGATCGAGCGTCCGGCTAAGAACGCACGCGTCACAGTCTTTTCCGCGCGCCCCGGGGTTGTTATCGGTAAGAAGGGTGAGGAAATTGATCACCTTCGTAGTGCGCTGCAGAAAATTATGGGCGTGCCCGTGCATGTCAGCATCGAAGAGATTCGCAAGCCCGAGCTTGATGCTCAGTTGATTGCCGATTCGATTACTCAGCAGCTGGAAAAGCGCATCATGTTCCGTCGGGCCATGAAGCGAGCCATGCAAAATGCCATGCGCCTTGGCGCGCAAGGCATCAAGATTATGAGCTCCGGCCGCCTGAACGGTGCCGAAATTGCCCGTCGGGAGTGGTATCGCGAGGGGCGTGTGCCTCTGCATACCCTTCGTGCAGATATCGATTATGCAACCTCCGAAGCGATGACGACCTACGGTGTCATCGGCGTCAAGGTCTGGGTGTTCAAGGGCGAAATCTTGAACCGTAACGAACAGCCTGTGGCGGCGCCTGAGACGCCCGCCGATGAGCCTGTGCGTAAGCCGCGCCGTGTGGCCAAGCCAGCGGTTGAGGGTGAGAAGCCAGCAGCTCGTCGCACGGTCAAGGCCAAAGCTGAGGATGCTGTGAATACAGAAGCTGCTGCGCCTGAAGCCAAGGCGCCGGCAAAACGAGTAAGAAAGGCAGGAACGACTGATGTTGCAGCCAGCTAGAAGAAAATATCGCAAAGAGCAGAAGGGCCGTAACACTGGCCTCGCGACGCGTGGCGCCAAAGTCAGCTTTGGTGATTTTGGACTCAAGGCTACCGGCCGTGGGCGTCTGACGGCTCGTCAGATCGAAGCTGCTCGTCGTGCGATGACGCGTCATATCAAGCGCGGTGGCCGTATCTGGATCCGAGTGTTTCCGGACAAACCCATCTCCAAGAAACCGGCTGAAGTCCGGATGGGTAACGGAAAAGGTAATCCTGAGTATTACGTTGCAGAGATCCAGCCGGGTAAGGTCCTTTACGAGATGGACGGCGTCGCCGAGACGTTGGCGCGCGAGGCGTTTACGCTTGCTGCCGCCAAGCTGCCGATCCCGACGACTTTTGTTACGCGCATGGTGGGATAGTCATGAATGCCAAAGAACTCAGAGCTAAGAGTGTAGATGAGCTCAATAAGGAACTGCTGGATCTGCTGAAGGCGCAGTTTGGCCTGCGTATGCAGCTGGCTACCCAGCAACTCAGCAATCTCAGCCAGATCGGCAAGGTGCGTCGGGACATCGCCCGGGTTCGCACCATTCTTCGTGAAAAGGCGGTAAATCAATGAGCGAAACGACTAACATGCGGACGCTGATCGGTCGTGTGGTAAGCGACAAGATGGATAAGACGGTGACGGTGCTAGTCGAGCGCCGTGTCAAGCACCCAATCTACAATAAGATCATTGTGCGCTCGAAGAAATACCACGCCCACAATGAGGATAATTCAGCCAAATCCGGAGATTTGGTTGAAATTCAAGAAAGCCGTCCGGTTTCAAAAACCAAGGCTTGGGTTGTTACCAAAATGCTTGAAAAGGCAGTGGCAATTTAATCTTGCTTTTCTAGCGTAGCAAGGTATAATGCTCCGTTTTTAGCGCCCGGCAGCAGGTCGAGCCGGGTAGTTTTCCCGTACGGGATCCAAGACTGACCGCTGTGGCGGGATAAGTTGGAGAGATAGATGATTCAGATGCAGACGGTTCTGGACGTCGCCGATAACTCTGGCGCGCGTTCAGTGATGTGTATCAAGGTGCTGGGCGGCTCTAAGCGTCGCTATGCCAGCGTTGGCGATATCATCAAGGTAAGTGTGAAGGACGCCGCGCCACGCACCCGTGTCAAGAAGGGTGATGTGTACAGCGCCGTTGTCGTACGTACGGCCAAGGGGGTTCGTCGTCAGGACGGGTCGCTGGTTAGGTTTGATGGCAATGCGGCGGTGCTCCTCAATAACAAGCTGGAGCCAATTGGCACCCGTATCTTTGGGCCGGTCACCCGCGAATTGCGTGGTGAGCGTTTCATGAAGATCGTGTCCCTGGCGCCTGAAGTGCTGTAAGGAGGCGGTCATGGAAAAGATTCGCAAAGGCGATGAGGTTGTGGTTATTGCCGGCAAAGATAAGGGCAAGCGCGGCAATGTTGTTAGTCGCGCCGGGGTTGAGCATGTGGTTGTTGGCGGAGTGAATAGCGTCAAGAAGCATGTAAAGCCAAATCCGGTTAAGGGGGTGGTTGGTGGTGTGGTCGATAAAGACATGCCTATCCATATCTCGAATGTTTCGCTTTTTAACCCGGTGACAAAAAAGGCGGATCGCGTCGGCTTCAAGTTGCTTGAAGACGGCACGAAGGTTCGTTACTTCAAGTCGAATGGCGAGTTGGTGGGGGCGTAAGGAGCGATCATGGCGCGTTTGTTTGATTATTACAAAAACACGGTGGTGTCGGAATTGACAGCTAAGTTCGGCTATAAGTCGAACATGGAGGTTCCGCGCATCACTAAAATTACGCTCAATATGGGTGTTGGCGAGGCGGTGGCCGATAAGAAAGTGTTGGAAAACGCCGTGGCCGACATGACCAAGATTGCCGGGCAAAAGCCGGTTGTCACTAAGGCTCGCAAGTCGATTGCTGGCTTCAAGATTCGTGACGGTTATCCGATCGGTTGTATGGTGACGTTGCGCGGTCCGCGTATGTTCGAATTTCTTGATCGTCTCGTTTCTGTTGCGTTGCCGCGGGTGCGTGATTTCCGTGGTATTTCCGGAAAAGGCTTTGATGGTCGTGGTAACTACAATATGGGTGTCAAGGAACAGATCATCTTCCCGGAAATCGAGTACGACAAGATTGATGCGTTGCGTGGCATGAACATTAGCGTGACCACCACCGCCAAGACAGACGACGAAGCGCGTGCGTTGCTTGGCGCGTTCAAATTCCCGTTTAAGAACTGAGGCGAAAATGGCGAAACTTGCATTGATCAACCGCAATGAAAAGCGGCGCAAGATGGTCGAGAAATATGCCGGAAAGCGTGCAGAATTGCTGGCAATCATTAATGACGTTAGCCGTTCGGAAGAGGATCGCGACGCTGCCCGTTTGAAATTCCAGGCGCTTCCGCGTAACTCTAGCCCGGTTCGTTTGCGTAGCCGCTGTCAGTTGACTGGTCGCCCTCGTGGCGTATTCCGTAAATTCGGGTTGGGTCGCAGCAAGTTGCGTGATTTTGTTATGCGCGGCGAAGTCCCTGGTATGACCAAGGCCAGCTGGTAAGCAGGAGAAAACGATATGAGTATGAGCGATCCGATCAGCGATATGCTGACACGCATCCGCAATGCGCAGATGGCAAGCAAGGCGAGTGTCGCCATGCCGTCGTCCAAGGTTAAGGTGGCGATTGCGAAGGTGCTGAAGGAAGAGGGATATGTCGAGGATTTTGCCATTCGTGAGTTGGATGGCAAGCAGACGCTTGAAATTGGTCTCAAGTATTACGGTGGCCAGCCGGTCATCGAGCGAATTGACCGCGTTTCAAGGCCCGGACTGCGAGTCTATAAAGGCGTCAACGACATTCCGCGAGTGATGAATGGCCTTGGTGTGGCGATTGTGTCTACGCCCAAGGGTGTGATGACCGACCGCAAGGCACGCGCCAGCAACATCGGCGGCGAAGTCCTTTGCGTCGTCGCGTAAGGGGTAACTATGTCCCGTGTAGCTAAAAATCCAATTGCCTTGCCGCAGGGGGTTGATGTAACCCTGAGCAAGGAAGTGATCTCCGTAAAGGGGCCTCTGGGAGCGATAAGCTTCTTGGCAAACCCGGCGGTAACGGTTGAAAAGGTTGATTCGACTCTGGTTTGCAAACCGGTTGAAGGTGTCGAAAATTCGCATGCGCTTTCCGGAACGGTTCGGGCAATTGTTGCCAATATGGTAACGGGTGTCAGCAAAGGGTTTGAACGCAAGCTCAACTTGGTCGGTGTCGGTTATCGTGCGCAAGCTCAAGGCGATGCGCTCAATCTGACATTGGGGTTCTCGCACCCGGTTGTGCACAAGATGCCGGCTGGAATCAAATGCGAAACACCGTCCCAGACCGAGATCGTAATTAAGGGTGTGGACAAGCAACAGGTTGGACAGGTCGCGGCTGAAATCCGCGCCTACCGTAAGCCTGAGCCCTATAAGGGCAAAGGGGTGCGTTATTCCGACGAAGTCATTGTCCTCAAGGAAACCAAGAAGAAGTAAAGGTGCATAAATGATTGACAAGAAGAAGGCGCGGTTGCGCAGAGCCCGCAAAACCCGGCTCAAAATTGCCGAACTGAAGTCAGTGCGCTTGTCGGTGCATCGCACGAACTGCCATATCTATGCCCAGGTATTTTCTTCCTGTGGTTCGAAGGTGTTGGCGGCTGCTTCTTCTCTGGAGCCGGAAGTGCGTAAGGAACTGGGCAACGGCGGCAATGTGGGCGCAGCAACTGCGATCGGTAAATTGATTGCAGAGCGTGCTAAGAAGGCCGGAATTGAGCAGGTCGCGTTCGATCGCGGCGGCTTTCAGTATCACGGGCGCGTCAAAGCGCTGGCAGATGCCGCGCGTGAAGCCGGCCTCAAGTTCTGATCGGCCCGGAAAAGGATCGGAGTAAGTAATGGCAAAACCGCAAAGCAAAAAACAGCAGCAAACCGAGAAGCCTGATGACGGCATGCGCGAGAAAATGATCTCGATCAACCGCGTCACAAAGGTTGTGAAGGGCGGCCGAATCCTCGGCTTCGCTGCACTCACCGTCGTTGGTGATGGAGACGGTCGTATCGGTATGGGCAAGGGTAAGTCCCGCGAAGTTCCTGTTGCCGTACAAAAGGCCATGGAAGAAGCGCGCCGCAAGTTGACAAAGATTAATCTCAAGAACGGCACGGTTCACCATACGGTGATTGGTCGTCATGGTGCTTCGACCGTCATGATTCAACCGGCGCCCGAAGGCACCGGAATCATCGCCGGTGGTGCTATGCGCGCAGTGTTCGATGTGATGGGGGTGACCAATATCGTGTGCAAATCACACGGTTCGAATAATCCTTATAACATCGTTCGTGCGACCATCAACGGCTTGATGCAGGTGACTACGCCGTCAATCATTGCCGCCAAGCGTGGCAAGACTGTCGAAGAAATTCTGGGGTAATCCATGGCAGACAAGAAAGTTAAAGTCACGCTCGTCAAGAGCCTGATCGGAACCAAGCAGTCGCATCGTGCGACAGTGCGTGGACTCGGTCTGCGCCGTCTGAATAGCAGTTCTGTGCTTGAAGACACGCCGGCTGTGCGCGGAATGATTAACAAGGTTTCCTACCTTCTCAAGTGGGAGAGCTAAGATGAAGCTCAATACAATTCAACCTGCCGAGGGCGCAACTCACGCCAAGCGTCGTGTTGGTCGCGGTATCGGTTCCGGGCTGGGCAAAACCTGTGGACGTGGTCATAAAGGTCAGAAATCACGTGCCGGCGGTTTTCATAAAGTCGGTTTCGAGGGCGGTCAGATGCCGTTGCAACGTCGTTTGCCGAAGCGTGGCTTTGTGTCGATGACCAATGCGCGGAACGTCGAAGTTCGTCTTTCTGAAATCAACGACCTGCCTGTCGATGAAATCGATATGCTGACTTTGATGAAAGCCAATCTAGTTTCCCAGCATGCCCTTTCGGCCAAGGTCATTCTTTCCGGCGAAATTACCCGCAAGGTGGTTCTCAAGGGCGTTGGCGCGACCAAAGGCGCCAAGGCGGCAATTGAAGCCGCAGGTGGCAGTGTTTCGGAACAATAATCGGGCACGGTGAAGCTTCTTGGCTACTAGTTCAACTCAGGTAATTAAGGGTGGTAAATACGGCGATCTGAAGCGCCGTATTTTCTTCCTCATTGGTGCTTTGGTCGTATACCGAATCGGTGCCCATATCCCCGTGCCGGGTATTGATCCGCACGTTCTGAGTGAATTGTTCAGCAGGCAGCAAGGCGGAATCCTCGGCATGTTCAACATGTTTTCCGGTGGTGCCTTGTCTCGCTTCACCATTTTCGCGCTCGGAATCATGCCGTACATTTCTTCGTCGATCATCATGCAACTGATGTCGCATGCCAGTCCTCAACTTGAGGCGCTGAAGAAAGAGGGAGAGGCTGGGCGTCGTAAAATTACGCAATACACTCGTTACGGTACTGTAGCGCTGGCCCTGTTTCAGGGGATTGGTATCGCAATCGCTGTCGAAGCACAGCCGAACTTGGTTCCAGAGCCGGGGTTGATGTTCCGCTTTGTAACTGTCACGACGCTGTTGACGGGAACCATGTTCCTGATGTGGTTGGGCGAGCAGATTACCGAGCGCGGTTTGGGGAATGGTATCTCAATTATCATCTTTTCCGGTATCGCTGCGGGCTTGCCCAATGCAATCGGAGGTTCCCTGGAGTTGATCCGTACTGGTGCCATGCATCCGCTGTCTGGATTGTTCATTGTCCTGTTGGTTGTTTTGGTCACCGCATTCGTGGTTTTTGTCGAGCGCGGCCAGCGCAAGATTCTGGTCAACTATGCCAAGCGCCAGGTTGGCAACAAGATTTATGGTGGTCAAAGTTCCCACTTGCCGCTAAAGCTCAATATGGCGGGAGTCATTCCTCCAATTTTTGCCTCATCGATTATCCTCTTTCCCGCAACCGTCGCTGGAATGTTCGGGTCGAATGAATCGCTTTATTGGTTGCGTGACATCGCCGGTGCATTGTCGCCTGGACAGCCGATCTACGTCATGCTTTATGCTGCCGCGATTGTTTTCTTCTGTTTCTTCTATACGGCGCTTGTTTTCAATTCAAAAGAGACGGCAGATAACCTGAAGAAAAGCGGAGCTTTCGTGCCAGGTATTCGTCCGGGCGATCAGACCGCGCGGTACATCGACAAAATCTTGATGCGCCTGACACTGGTTGGTGCGGCATACATCACGATTGTCTGCTTGCTGCCCGAGTTTCTTATCCTGAAGTGGAACGTTCCGTTCTATTTCGGTGGAACTTCTTTGCTGATCATCGTCGTGGTCACCATGGATTTCATGAATCAGGTGCAGGCTTACATCATGTCTCACCAATACGAAGGCCTGTTGAAGAAAGCAAACTTCAAGGGCACAGGAATGCTGACCAAATAAGATGGCCAAGGAAGATTTGATTGAAATGCAGGGAGAGGTCGTCGAAACCCTTCCCAATGCAACCTTCAGGGTTAAATTAGAAAATGGGCATGTGGTGCTCGGGTTCATCTCCGGAAAGATGCGTATGCACTATATCCGCATTCTCCCCGGCGATAAAGTGACGGTTCAGCTGACACCCTACGACCTGAGTCGGGCGCGGATTGTATTTCGCGCCAAATAAAGAATCTCGAATCTCTACGCAGTTGATGTAATCAGGCTCAAGGCTGGCTGCGCCCGAAGCCTAAAATTTAGGAGTTAATTATGAAAGTTCTGGCATCTGTCAAACGCATCTGCCGCAACTGCAAGGTTATACGACGCCACGGTATTGTGCGCGTGATCTGTACGGATCCGCGTCATAAACAGCGTCAGGGTTGATCGATTGGGCTCAAACATTGAGTCATCAATCGGTTGAAGATATAATTGTAAGTTTCGCATATTTGGGGTGAATCGATGGCCCGCATCGCAGGGGTAAATATTCCCAACCACCAACATGCCGAGATCGCGCTAACCGCGATTTATGGTATTGGTCGCAGCCGTGCACAAAAGATTTGTGATGCTGCTGGTATTGTTCGTTCGACAAAAATGAAAGACCTCACGGAAGCCGAAATGGATCGCTTGCGCGATCAGGTCGGTAAATACATCGTCGAGGGTGATTTGCGTCGTGAAGTTACGATGAGCATCAAGCGCTTGATGGATCTTGGTTGCTATCGTGGTCTACGTCATCGTAAGGGCTTGCCTTGTCGCGGCCAGCGTACCCGGACCAATGCGCGTACTCGCAAGGGACCGCGCAAAGCCATTGCCGGCAAGAAATAAGAGGACCTGAACATGGCCAAGACTGCAACGAAAGTTCGCAAGAAAGTAAAGAAAAACGTGGCTGAGGGCATTGCCCATATCCACGCGTCCTTCAATAACACCATTATCACGATTACCGACCGTCAGGGAAATGCTCTGTCCTGGGCAACTTCCGGCGGGGCGGGTTTCAAAGGCTCGCGTAAGAGCACCCCATTCGCAGCCCAAGTCGCAGCAGAAGCTGCTGGCAAAATGGCTCAGGAATGTGGTGTCAAGAACCTTGAAGTTCGCATCAAGGGGCCAGGACCGGGCCGTGAATCCTCTGTGCGTGCGCTTAATGCACTCGGCATGAAGATCACCGCGATCACCGATGTGACGCCGATCCCTCACAATGGCTGCCGCCCGCCCAAGAAGCGTCGGATTTAAGGAGAATATAAGTGGCTCGTAATCTCGATCCGAAGTGCCGTCAGTGCCGCCGTGAAGGCGAAAAGCTGTTCCTCAAGGGTGAAAAGTGTTACACCGACAAATGTGCCATCGAGCGCCGCTCGTATGCGCCGGGTCAGCACGGTCAGAAGTCAGGTGCCCGTTTGTCCGACTACGGTGTGCATTTGCGTGAGAAGCAAAAGATTCGCCGCATCTACGGCGTGCTCGAAGGCCAGTTCCGCAAAGTTTACAAGGAAGCCGACCGCCGTAAGGGCGTGACCGGTGAGAACCTTCTGCAATTGCTTGAGTCCCGTCTCGATACCGTTGTTCATCGCATGGGCTTTGCCGCATCGCGCGCAGAATCGCGCCAGGTTGTCCGCCATAATGCGGTTCTGGTCAATGGCCGCCGAGTGAATATTCCTTCCTTCCAGGTTCGTCCTGGCGATGTCATCGAAGTCGCCGAGAAAGCTAAGGGACAGCTGCGCATCAAGGCTGCTCTTGCCGCTGCCGAATCGCGTGGATTCCCTGAGTGGGTTGAAGTCAACGTCAAGGAAGCCAAGGGAACATTCAAGGCGCGTCCGGAGCGGAGCGAATTGCCGTCGACGATCAACGAAAGTCTCGTCATCGAGTTGTACTCGAAATAATTGCGGCACCGCATGACTGAACAGGCAAAGGATAAGACATGCTAAGCAGTGGACTATTGAAACCACGCATCATCGACGTACAGAGTTTGTCGCCAGTGCATGCCCGTGTTGTCATGGAACCCTTTGAGCGGGGTTACGGGCATACGCTGGGTAATGCGTTGCGCCGGATTCTTCTCTCGTCGATGCCCGGCTATGCGCCCACCGAAGTGAGCATCGATGGCGTGCTGCACGAGTACTCGTCGATCGACGGCGTACAGGAAGATGTTGTCGACATTCTTTTGAATCTCAAGGGCGTGGTCTTCAAGCTTCACAATCGTGAAGAGGCTGTGCTTCAACTTTCGAAAGAAGGCGAAGGCGTGGTGCGCGCTGGCGATATCGTCACCTCGCACGATGTCGAGATCATCAATCCCGACCACGTGATCGCTCACCTCTCCGCTGGCGGTAAGCTTGCCATGGAGCTTAAGGTCGAAAAGAATCGCGGCTATATTCCGGGTAACCTGCGTCAACTCGCGGATGGCGGCAAGAGCATCGGCAAGCTGGTTCTCGATGCTTCCTTTAGCCCTGTCCGTCGCGTCAGCTATTATGTCGAGAGCGCCCGCGTTGAACAGCGTACCGATCTAGACAAACTGGTGATGGAAATCGAAACCAACGGCGTCATTGAACCTGAGGAGTCGATTCGCACCGCGGCGCGCATTCTGATGGAGCAGTTGTCAGTGTTCGCCGACCTCGAAGGCACCGCATTGCCGATTGAGCATCAGAAGACGGTACAGGTCGATCCGTTGCTCCTGCGCCCGGTTGATGATCTTGAACTGACTGTGCGCTCGGCCAACTGCCTGAAAGCTGAGAATATCTATTACATCGGCGATCTGATCCAGCGTACCGAGAACGAGTTGCTCAAGACCCCGAATCTGGGTCGCAAGTCACTTAATGAAATCAAGGAAGTTCTGGCCGCTCGCGGTTTGACGCTGGGCATGAAGCTGGAAAACTGGCCTCCCGCCGGTCTTGAGAAATAAGCCGGTCGGTCAAGAATAGGAAGGAATAGAAATGCGTCACCGTTTGGGACTTCGGAAACTTAATCGCACCAGCTCGCACCGTCTGGCCATGCTGCGTAACATGACGGTTTCCCTGCTACGTCACGAGACCATCAAGACGACCTTGCCGAAAGCCAAGGAACTTCGTCGTGTGGTCGAGCCGATCATCACTCTTGGCAAGAAGCCGAGCTTGGCTAATCGCCGCCTGGCGTTTGATCGCCTGCGCGATCGTGAGATGGTGGTCAAGCTGTTCGACGAAATCGGCCCGCGTTTTGCGACGCGCAATGGTGGTTATTTGCGCATCCTGAAATGCGGCTTCCGCGTTGGAGATAATGCGCCGATGGCACTCGTCGCCCTGCTCGACCAGCCTGAAGTTGCTGAAGCCGTCGAAGAGGAAAAGGCCGCTTAATCGGTAAGGCGGTTGCTGAGAAAAAGCCAGGGCAAGTCCTGGCTTTTTCTTTTCTAGCTCAGGTTTTCTCCTGCAACTTGGCAGCTAGCTCTTCCTGTTGTTGCAAGGACCACATCTGAGCGTAGCGGCCGTTTTCGGCCAATAGTTCGGTGTGCGTTCCGCGTTCTACGATTTGCCCTTGTTCCATGACTAAAATTCTGTCTGCGTTCATGATCGTTGACAGGCGGTGGGCGATCATCAAGGTCGTGCGTCCGCGGGCGGCGTTCTCGAGACTGTCCTGGATGGCCTTTTCGGTTCTTGAATCGAGGGAAGACGTGGCTTCGTCGAAGATCAACAGTTTTGGATTCTTGAGCAAGGCCCGGGCGATGGCAACGCGCTGCTTTTCACCGCCGGAAAGTTTCAGCCCTCGTTCTCCGACGCGAGTCTCATACCCCTCTGGCAAACGGTCAATAAAGTCAGTTAATTGAGCAGCACGGGCTGCTGCAACAACCTCATCCCGGTTGGCGTCGGTTCGCCCATAGAGAATGTTGAAGTAAATACTCTCATTGAATAGCACGGTGTCCTGAGGAACGATAGCAATCGCGGAGCGCAGGCTGTGTTGTTTTAACTTGCGCAAATCGTGCCCGTTGATACTGATTCGACCGGAATTGACGTCATAGAAGCGATATAGCAGACGAGCTAAGGTTGATTTCCCAGAGCCTGACTCGCCAACGACGGCGACGGTTTTGCCAGCAGGTATTTCGAATTCAATGTCATGGAGAATTTGACGGCTCGTCTCGTAGGCGAAGTTGACCGACTCGAAACGAACGCTCAGCACCTCATTATCAAGATGGAGAGCATTTGAGACGTCGGAAATTTCGCGATGAATGACCAGCAGATCAAACATGCGTTCGATGTCAGCAAATGATTGGCGAAGTTCGCGATAAACGACGCCAAGGAAATTCAGGGGCATGTAAAGCTGAATCAGGAAGGCGTTGACGAGGACCAAGTCGCCAATGGACATGCGACCGTCAACAACACCTTGTGCTGCACGCCACATCATCGCACAGACCGCAAAAGCAATGATGGCTTGTTGACCGAGGTTCAGGAACGAGAGTGAAATCTGGCTGCGGGTGGCAGCTTCCTCCCAACCGCGCATGGCATTATCGTAACGATGCGCTTCGTAGTCTTCGTTGTTGAAATATTTGACGGTTTCGTAGTTGAGCAGACTATCGATGGCGCGGGAGTTAGCCATGGAGTCGGTCTCATTCAGTCGGCGGCGAAGCCCGATTCGCCAGTTGCTAACCTTGACCGTAAATAAAATGTACGCGCTCAATGAAAGCAGGATGATGATGACAAATCCGGAATCATATTTGATGAAAAGGATGCCGAGAACCAAAGAGAATTCGACCAGAGTGGGAAGAATGGAATATAAGGTGTAACTGATCAGGCTTGAAATTGCCCGGCTCCCGCGCTCGATATCGCGGGATAGTCCGCCGGTTTGTCGCTCTAGGTGAAAGCGCAGTGAGAGGTCGTGCAGGTGCCGGAAAACTAGTAGTGAAATGCGGCGAACCGCCTGTTGGGTGACGCGTGCGAAGAGAATTTCCCGAAGTTCGGTGAACAGCGAGTTGGAAAAGCGCAAAGCACCATACAGGACGAGCAGTATAACGGGCAGAGAGAGCGCCATCTGTTCACTGCCAAGCCTGTCGATCATGTCCTTGAATACCAGCGGAACGGAGACGTTGGCCAATTTGGCGGCAACGAGGCAGGACAGTGCCAGTAGAACACGCCATTTGTAATGCCAGATATAGGGGAGGAGATTTTTGAGCGTTAGAGCGACATGGGAATCGCCTGGCGGGCGTTCAGCCGGTAGGGGGTAAATCGAGCTGTTTCGCGAATGGCGGATCATGCGTGAGGTGGGCTCTGCAGACAGTACTCTTTCGAGAAGGTTGAAGATTGTGTGTTTTGGGACGTCATAGAACCAAACAACCGTTTGAACCTATGATGGGTTGTCGGCCATTTAGAAAGCACGACGTTAGATGACCATGCCAGACAATAAACCGAATTGCGATACGCGTGAACGGATTCTTGATTGCTGCTGAATGGCAGTTCATGCCCAAAACGACGTTGTGGCGGAAGATCTTATCGATTCTGGCGGAATCTTTCCTTGTGCACTTCATGCAGGAAGCCATACGGCCAGTCGACGAAGGCTTAGCACCGGAAATTGTGGATGAGGCGATGCGGGCATTTCGGAATGCCGATGGGGCCGGTCAAATTGATCGACAGGGTTGGGGTGGATGTACCATGGAAGCCGGAAGAATATTGTCTCGTCGAACATTACAATGCCAACCAGTTTGGCGAGAAGAGCGGGCGGGGGGGCACGTAGCCGGCAGAACCGTCAAAGTGACGGCCGGCCTGCTGCCGGTCGGTTTCGGCGAGCGCCTGATCCGCCGTTGCTTGAACGGACACGACTATTCGTCGAAGAAGAGGGTGTCGCCGACGCGGATCTTGCCGATGCCGGCGTGATTCTCGGGACCGGTTTCGCGCCGTTTACTGGCGGCCCGCTGAATTATCTGAAGCAAAAAGGTGAAAAGAAATCGTGAGCATACCTTGCGCGAAAAGGGTATGAACCGACTGATGCAGTTGTTGCAATAAACCAACAGGGGCAGTTCTGCATGCTGTTGCATCAAAAACAATGCTGCCGATTTGCGCTGCAGCGATTAGAATCAGGGCGTTTGCGTCTTGAAAGAGCGCAGTTTTTTTTGCGCCCTAAAAAATATCAAGACCTCTTCAGGAGAATGTATGAAACGAATGGCTTCATTGAAGATGATTCCGGCAATGCTGCTGGTTCTTTTTTCCGGTGCGGCCAGTGCCTCCGGTTTCCAGTTGATGGAGCAGAACGCCAGTGGCATCGGTAACGCCTACGCCGGTTCGGCGGCAGTGGCTGAAAACGCCAGCACGGTTTACTTCAACCCGGCCGGTATGACGCAACTGCAGGGCCGGGAGGTTTCGCTTGGCGTTTCCGCCGTAAAGCCCAGTTTTAAATTCAACGACAAAGGTTCCAACGTCGGCTCTTTGGGGACTTCTGGGGAAGGTGGCGATGCTGGTGGGTGGTCGGTTCTTCCGAATGGCTATGCGTCTTGGGCCTTGACCAAGGATGTCTATGCCGGTATCGGCATCAGCTCGCCTTTCGGATTGAAGACCGAGTACGACGATTACTGGGTCGGCGCGGCGCAGGCGCGCTCGTTCGAAATCAAGACGGTCAATATCAATCCCTCGCTGGCTTGGCGGGTTAACGACAAATGGTCGCTGGGCGCAGGTTTGAACTGGCAACGCCTGGAGGCGACCTACAAGCGCTTGGCTTCAACGGGAGCCGGAGCCGCATCCGTGAAAATGACGTTGGACGATGACACTTGGGGTTGGAACGTTGGCGCCCTCTACACCGTTTCGTCGTCGACCAAGCTTGGCTTTTCCTATCGTTCTGCGATCAAGCACGAGACGGAAGGCCAGACGGATTCGAATGGGGTCAAAGCCAACAATACCAAGGCGACGTTGAAGTTGCCGGATACGGCCATCATCAGCGTCGCGCAGCAACTGTCCGACCGGTGGCAGATGCTCGGCGATCTGTCCTGGACGGGGTGGAGCTCGATTCCGAGAGTGAATATCATCAATGCAGATACCGGGGCAGTGAGTCAGGTCCTGGAGACGGACTTCCGCAACACTTGGCGTATCGCCCTCGGCGCCAACTACAAATACAACGACGCCTGGAAATTCAAATACGGGATCGCCTACGACCAGACGCCGGTCAAGCGCGCCGAAAATCGCTTGGTGTCGCTGCCGGACAACGACCGCGTGTGGTTCTCGTTCGGCGCGCAATGGACGCCGAACAAGGCTTCACGTGTCGACCTTGGCGTGAGTTACATCCACGTGCGCGACAGCAAGATCGACAACGACCAGACGTCAAATACGCGCGGCCGGGTTACTGGCGAATACAGCGGCGATATCTGGGTGCTTGGGGCACAGTATTCCCTGGCCTTCTAAATTGGTTTCAACTTTCGAAAACGCCCCGATCACGGGGCGTTTTCGTTTGAGGCAGGGAAAGTCAGACAGAGGGAAAGCGTGAATAATTTCTTCATACGCAAGGCGGCCGTGCTGGGGACTGGCGTGATGGGAAGGCAAATTGCCGCGCTTTTGGCCAATGCCGGCGTCCGGGTCGTCCTTTTCGGGAGAGCGGTAGAAGACGACGATCCGCACGCCAAGGCGAAACAGGCCATCGACGATTTGTGTCGGCAGAAATCTTCCCCGCTGATCCTTCCCGAGCGGGTCGATCATATCGAGGCGGCAAATTATGACCATGATCTTGCCATGCTTGAAGATTGTGACTTGATCGTCGAGAGCATCGTCGAGACGTTGGGGGCGAAGGCGAGCTTGCTGCGTGAAATCTCTCCCCGTATTCCCGAGCATGCGGTTGTTGCCACCAATACCTCCGGGTTGTCGATCAGTCGTCTCGCGCAATGTCTGCCCGAGGCGGTGCGGTCGCGATTCTGTGGCCTCCATTTTTTCAATCCGCCACACCTCCTGCCTCTGGTCGAGTTGATCGCGGCGCGGACGGCGGCTCCGGTATGGCTCGACCGGCTCGAATCCTGGCTGGTGACGCGATTGGGAAAAGGTGTGGTGCGCGCCAGCGACACGCCCAATTTCATTGGCAACCGGATCGGATTCTTTTCGTTGCTGGCCGTCATGCGCCGTGCGCAGGATTTTGGGCTGGGCTTCGACGAAGCCGATGCGCTCACCGGCACGATCATCGGTCGTGCCAAGAGCGCCACTTTCCGCACGGCCGATATTGTTGGTCTGGATACGACGGCGCACGTCATCGAAACGATGCGCGACAGTCTGCCCGACGATCCGTGGCATGTCCTTTACGCCGTGCCGCAGTGGATGTCGGCGCTCATCGAAAAGGGGGCGCTCGGGCAGAAAGCCGGCGGCGGTATTTACCGCAAGGAAGGCAAGACAATCCGGGTACTGGATGCCGCCACTGGCGAGTACCACGAAGCGACCGGCGCAATTGCTCCCGAGATCGTGGCGATTCTGAAAGCCGAGGATGCGGCGAAGCGATTTGCTCAACTACGTGAGAGTACGCATCCGCAGGCGCAATTCCTGTGGGCGGTGTTCCGCGATCTCTTTCACTACGTTGCCTGTCACCTCGGCGAAATCGCCGATACCGCCCGCGACGTCGATTTCGCCATGCGTTGGGGATTCGGCTGGGCGCAGGGACCATTCGAAACCTGGCAGGCTGCTGGCTGGCACGGCATTGCCGAGGCCGTGCGAGAAGATGTCGAGGCGGGGCGGTCGCTGTGTGCAGCGCCATTGCCGGAGTGGGCGTTTGCTTGCGTGGCGGTGCATGAGGCCAACGGATCATATTCGCCGCGAGCCGGTACCTTGCAGCCGCGTTCCGGCTTGCCGGTTTATCGGCGTCAGTTGTTTCCGCAGCGGGTGCTGGGAGAAGTTGCCGTTTCCGGGGAAACGCTTTGGGAGAATGGCGGCGTTCGATTCTGGCATCTGCCGCAGGTCGATTCCGGAATCGCCATCCTCAGCGTCAAGACCCGCAATCACACGCTCGGGCGCGAGGTGGTCGACGGTCTGAGGGAGGCTTTGGCACGTGCCGAAGCCGGATTTGCGGGAGCCGTTCTCTGGCACGAAGCCCCGTTTTCCTACGGCGCGAATCTCAAGGAAATGATGGCGGCGGCCGACACCGGCGAGTTCGACCGAGTCGAGAGCTATATCGCCGATTTCCAGCGCGCATCGATGGCGATCAAGTATTGCCGGATTCCTGTCGTTGCTGCCGTGCGCGGGATGGCTTTGGGCGGCGGTTGCGAATTCCTCATGCATGCTGCGCATCGGGTTGTGGCTTTGGACGGCGCGATCGGGTTGGTCGAGACGGCGGCCGGATTGATTCCCGCAGGGGGCGGTTGCAAGGAGTTCGCCATCCGGGCCGGACGTTTGGCCGAAGCCGCTGCGTATGACGATCCGCTGGCCTTTGTCCTGCCGGGGTTCGACCTGATCGCCCGCGCCACGGTGTCCAGAAACGCTGAGCATGCCCGCCAACTCGGATTTGTGCGAGATGGCGACTCACTGCTTTTCAATGCCGATGAATTGCTTTATGTTGCTTTGCGTCAGGCGCGTACCTTGGCGGAAAGCGCCTACTTTCCGGCGTTGCCGCCAAGCCGGATCCGGGTCGCCGGTCGTGCCGGGATCGACCGTTGCGAGGCCTTGCTTGCCGAGCGGCAGGCGCGGCGTGAGATCTCCGAATACGACCGCCATGTCGCCGGGCAGCTGGCGATGGCTTTGTGCGGTGGCGACGTTGGCGTCGGAGCGCAGGTCGATGAAACGTATCTCTTTGACCTTGAGCGCTCGCTTTTTGTTGGCTTGCTCCGCAATGAGAAGACCCAGCAACGTGTTCGACACTTGCTGGAAAAGGGCCAGCCGTTGAAGAATTAAAGCGATGAAATCGGGATCCTGTTCAGGACTGCAAGGCGTCCCGGGACGGGTCTGGCATAATACCGGCCGATAAGATGAAAGCAGGGGAGCGATGGAGTTTGCCGGATTCACCGAACTGACTTGGCGCGAGGCGCTGATCGCCATCGTCGCCCTGTTGACGGTCTACGTCGTCGTCGTTTCTGTCCGAATTTGGAGACTGCGGCAACGAGAGGCATTGCGCCAGACGCGCGATTTTTTTGCCGCGCACAGGGCGGTTGCGGCCTACACTGCGGTCGAGACGCCGGAAGTAATGAAGGAGAGCGACACTTCGGAACATGCGGTGGAGAAGGATGCGCCGGCCGAAAACGAATTTCCTTGGAATGAGCCGCCAGGAGATTTGTTCTCGCAGAAACTCGAACTGCTGGAGCGAGAAATCGAGCAGTTACGGAAGGAAGTTGGCGGATTGCGCGCCGAGGTCATGGTTTTGCGTGAAACTCAGCAGCGGGAGCCGGCAGCGCAACGGGTGACCGACACGGTTTCGCCGTTGTATAGCGATTCGATGCAGATGGCGTTGAATGGGGTGGATGCCGGAACGATTTCGCAGCAATGCGGCATTTCCCGAGCCGAAGCCGAACTGGTCGTGGCTTTGGTGCGCAATAGCCAGTCGCGTTGATCGGTGCCTCCGCTTCTAAAAAGTTACAGGGGAATGAGATGATGGCAGGCCAGTCAGGGGCACAAGTGAAAAGCGAGTTATCAACTATCAAGAGCAAGCTCCTTTGGCGGATGGCGTTCGCTTTGCTGATGATTCTTGCCTTGCTCGGTGGATTGGCGCTTTTCGATCACTTCACGGCGCGAGTCGATACCGCCGCCGAACCACCCGTGTTTACCGAGCCGGTGCCGGTGGCGAAAAAAATGGTGACCCAGCCTCTGAGCCCTGCCGAACCGCCCGTTGTGCCTACAGAAGAGCCCAAGGCTCTGGTCGAACCCGAAGCAAGTACGGCGCCCACCGAGAAATCGCTGCCGCTGGAACAGCCGCCGCCGCCCGAAGTGGCGGCGCAACCGGCGTTACCGAAAACCAGGCCAGCGCGCACGAATTCTCGGCCGTCTGTGATTCCGCACGCAACGGTTGAGTCGTCGTCTCCTGCCGAAGCCAAGCCGATCTCCGCACCGGCGGCGGCTGTTCACCAGACGGTCAAGGTGCCGCCGAATCCGCCCCGACTTTTCTCGGGATATGCGCTGCAAGCCGGCGTGTTTTCGGACCCGCATCGTGCCGAAGAACTGTATACGAGGCTGGTCGAGGCGGGCATCCCGGCGACTCTGGAGACCCGGGTGCAGGTCGGTCCCTTCAAGAGCAAGGCCGAGGCGCTTGCCGCCAAGGAAAAGATGAAGGCGCTGGGGGTCGAGGCGATGATGCTGCCCAAGCGAGGGAAGCTCTAAGGAAGGGACGAATTCTCCGCAGTTTCCTTAAGTTTGATGGCTCCCCTTCTGCAGCCGTCGGATGAAGACGCTCATTTCCTTGGCGGCCTGGAGGTCGCCGCGGGATTGAGCCACTTGTACGCCACGGGTAAAGGCGTCCAAGGCGCCGGTTAAGTCACCGCTTTCCTGAAGTGCTTTACCGTAGAGTTTCCAGGCTGCCGAATAAACCGGGTCGAGGTCGAGCGCGGTGCGCAAAAAAACGCAGGCCTTCGCGGCATCGCCGCATTTCAGCCATTCATTGCCAAGAGAGTAGCGAAGCAGCGCATTGTCTCGTGGCCCACCGAGCAATTTCTCGAGATTTAAGATGATTGGAGAGGTCATGCATCAACTCCTTCGTCTGTTTCGAACCAAGCCACCGGCGAACACTCTCCGCAGTTTTCGTCGATCCGTTTGCCCGCCTTGTGGTTCAATTACGGTTTTCACTCGCTGAGACAAGCCCATGAACAAAACGATCATTTCCACGCCGAATGCCCCGGCGGCAATCGGCACCTACTCGCAGGCGGTCAAAATCGGCGATACGGTTTATCTGTCTGGCCAGATCGGCCTTGATCCGGCCAGCATGCAGATGGTCGATGGTATCGACGCGCAGATCGTCCGGGTCTTCGAGAATCTGAAGGCGGTGACCGAGGCGGCCGGTGGTTCGATGGCCGATGTGGTCAAGCTGAATGTCTATCTCACCGATCTGGCCAATTTTGCCAAGGTCAACGAAACGATGGCCAAGTATTTCGTAGAACCGTATCCAGCGCGCGCTGCGGTTGGTGTCGCCTCACTGCCGCGTGGCGCGCTGGTCGAAGCCGACGGCGTCATGGTGCTGGCGAAGTAAGCGGTTATGGTCGGAGACGCGATCCCGGCGCCTGCCGCGCTTCGAGAGAAGCTGCGCAAGCTGGGCCTGAACCGCGTCGACGATCTCGTCCTGCATTTGCCAATCCGCTACGAGGACGAGACGGCGCGGACGCCGATCGCCGAGGCGCTTGATGGTCTTCCTGTGCAGGTTGAAGCCCGCGTGCTCGACGTCTCGGTGCAGTTCCGTCCGCGGCGCCAGCTGGTGGTCCGGGTCGGCGACGACAGCGGCGAACTGGTTTTGCGCTTTCTCAACTTCTACGGCAGCCAGACCAAGCAACTGGAGCGGGCGCGCGACGAGGGGCGCTTGCTAAGAATTTTCGGCGAAATCCGGCACGGATTTTTCGGCGCCGAGATGGTGCATCCGCGCTATCGCTTAGTGGCCGAGGGAGAAGCCTCACCGCAGGCGCTGACGCCGGTTTATCCAACAACGGCAGGTGTCTCGCAGTCGGCACTGCGCAAACTCATCCGGCCGGCGCTGGCCGGGGCCGATCTAGGCGAACTGCTCGACGCCCGCTGGTGCGCGGCGCAGGGGCTGCCGACCTTCGCCGAGGCCGTGCATCTGTTGCACTCGCCGCCGCCGGGGATTGCCGAGTTCGCCTTGCAGCAGCGCACCCACCCGGCTTGGCGGCGCATCAAGTTCGACGAACTGCTGGCGCAACAACTCTCGCTGCGCCGGGCCTATACGGCGCGACGGCAAAAAGGGGCGCCACGGCTCGTCGTCCACGGTGCCCTGGGACGGCAACTGCTTGCGGCATTGCCCTTCGATCTGACCGGCGCGCAACGGCGGGTCGGAGATGAAATTGCCCACGATTTGGCGCAACCGTACCCGATGCAGCGGCTGTTGCAGGGCGACGTCGGCAGTGGCAAGACAATTGTCGCCGCACTGGCCGCTTGTCAGGCCATCGAGGCTGGCTATCAGGCGGCATTCATGGCGCCGACCGAGATTCTTGCCGAACAGCACTACCTCAAGCTGCGCGCCTGGCTGGAGCCGCTCGGCATCGAAGTCGCCTGGCTTTGTGGCAGCCAGAAGAAAGCCGCGCGAGCGGCCATGCAGTCGCAAGTGGCGTCGAGTGCTCAACTCGTTGTCGGTACCCACGCGCTGATCCAGGAGGGCGTCGATTTTGCCCGCCTCGGTTTGGCGATCATCGACGAGCAGCATCGTTTCGGTGTCGCGCAGCGGCTCGAATTGCGCAAGAAGGGCGAGAAGCACGCTATCCCGCCGCATCAGCTAATGATGTCGGCAACGCCGATTCCGCGCACGCTGGCCATGAGCTATTACGCTGATCTTGATGTGTCGGTGCTCGACGAATTGCCGCCGGGGCGGCAGCCGGTGCGTACGAAACTTGTAGCCGAGGGGCGGCGCGCGGAAGTGACCGCTCGCGTCCGCGATGCGGTTGGCGAAGGACGGCAGGCCTATTGGGTCTGTCCGCTGATCGAGGAGTCGGAGAAACTGCAACTGCAGACGGCGCTAGATACTTTCGCAACATTGACGACGGAACTCTCCGGTCTGCGCGTCGGCCTCGTGCATGGCCGCCTCAAGGCCGACGAGAAAGCGGCGACGATGGCAGCATTCGCTGGTGGCGACATCGATGTGCTGGTAGCGACGACGGTGATCGAGGTTGGCGTCGACGTGCCCAATGCCAGCCTGATGGTTATCGAGCATGCCGAGCGTTTCGGGCTTTCGCAGTTGCACCAGTTGCGTGGCCGCGTCGGGCGCGGCGCGCATGATTCGGCGTGCGTGCTGCTCTACCAGCGGCCGCTTTCGGAAACCGCCCGGGCACGGTTGAAAATTATCTACGAGAATACCGACGGCTTCGAGATTGCCCGTCAGGATCTGCATCTGCGGGGGCCCGGCGAATTTGTCGGCAGCCGCCAGTCGGGTGTGCCGCTGCTACGCTACGCTGATCTCGAACGGGACAGCGACCTGATCGAACTGGCGCGCGGCGAAGCCGAACGTCTGCTGCGTGACGATTCCGAGCGTGCCGGCAGGCATCTGCAGCGTTGGCTAGGAAGCCGGGAAGAGTTGCTGAGAAGTTGATTGGTCAGTGGTTCGAACGAGTAAACCACTTTTAACGCAGAGGACACGGAGACACAGAGAGCACTGAGAAACTCGAAAAGTTTAGGGACTTATCCGGCAGCTAAAAATACGTAACCCGATATTCTTTCTTTGTGTTCCACCTGTCTCTCAAGGGGTTTTCCTTCCAGAATCTCAGTGTCTTCGTGTCCTCTGTGTTGGATGGGTTTTCGTTTTAAACAGAAACCTCTTCGCCGAGGCGCGGCAGGGCGACGTTCGGCCAGTTCAGCTGCGTCTTGATGGCATCGGCGAAGGCCGACGAGGCTTTGGCTTCGCCGTGAACGATGAAGGTGTGTGCCGGTGGTTTGTGAAAGCCTCGCAACCAGGCGAGCAGCGCGCTCTGGTCTGCATGCGCCGACAGACCGCCGACCGTGTAGATACGCGCCTTGACCGGCACCGGTTCGCCAAAAATTTTGACCATGCGTGCGCCGTCGACCAAGCGGCGTCCCAGGGTGCCGGCAGCCTGAAACCCGGCGATCAGGATGCTGCATTCGCTGCGCGGCAGGTTTTCGCGCAGGTGATATTTGATGCGCCCGGCTTCGCACATACCGCTGGCCGAAATGATGACGGCGCCGCTGCGGATAGCATTCAAGGCTTTGGAACGTTCGACGTCGGCGACGAACTCAAGGTGCATTTTTCCGGGGTGCGTCTGCTGCCATTCGATCAGTGCCCGGGTTTCGTCGTCGAGCAATCCCGGATGGTTGAGCGTGATCCGGGTCGCAGCATCGGCCATTGGCGAGTCGACGTAAACCTTGAGCGGCGAAATCCGCTCCCGTCGGACCAGGTCGGCCAGGAGGTAAATGATTTCCTGGGTGCGGCCGACGGCAAAGGCGGGAATGATCAGGTTGCCATGTGTGGCCTGGGTACGCTGGATGGCGGCGATGATTTCTTCTTCGGTTTCCGGCAGCGAACGGTGCTGGCGATCGCCGTAGGTCGATTCGACGAGCAGCAGGTCGGCTTCCGGAATGACCTTTTCCGGGTCGCGCAGCACCGGCCGGTTGGGCATGCCCAGGTCGCCGGAAAAAACCAGCTTGCGTGGGCGCCCTTCACCGTGGATGGTTACGTCAAGCCAGGCTGATCCCAGGATGTGTCCGGCATCGTGGTAGCGAACTTCGACGTTCGATGCCGGCCGGATCGTTTCTCCGTAGGGGGTGGGGCGCAGCAGTTTCAGCGTCGATTGCGCCTGGATGACGGTGTACAAGGGCGGCGCAATGCCGCGCTCATTTTTTCCGCGCCGGCGCCGATGGCGCAATTGCCATTCCGACTCCTTTTCCTGAATGTATGCGCTGTCCGGAAGCAGTACGGCGAGCAGATCAATGCTCGCCGGCGTGGCGTAAATTGGGCCGCGATAACCGAGCATGGCCAATCGCGGCAGCAGCCCGGAGTGGTCGATGTGCGCGTGGGTCAACAGGACGAAATCGATTTCGCGGACGTCGAAACCGAAATTCAGCGCCTTGAGATTTTTGGCGCGCGCTTCCGGTCCGCCCTGAAACATTCCGCAATCGACCAGAAAGCGGGTTTCCCCCGATTGCACCAGAGTGCACGAACCGGTGACTTCGCCGGCCGCGCCCAAGAAGTTGATGCGCATAATTCATCCCTCCCGATTTCAGGCAGGATGAACCGGAATGGCGCCGATTGCAAGCGATGCCGCCAAGCGGATTGCGGCTTGGGTGCGTATAATCGCCAGAGCTCAGTAGAGTTGGTGTCGCGGTCTTTCGCGAACCGGACCATTCGTTGTCAGAGAGCCCCCTCGCATGCAATTGGCCAAACCCTTTCGCTATTCCTTGAGAACCCGGCTAGTTCTGGCCACCATCGTTATTTTCTTGCTGGGAATCTGGTCCTTGGCCTTTTATGTTTCGCAGCAGTTGCGCAAGAACATGGAGGGCCTCCTAGGGGAGCAGCAATTTTCGACGGTGAAGATGGTTGCTAGCCGGGTTGACCGCGAGATGGAGATGCGCCTGGAGATCCTGGAAAAAGCCGCCGCAGAGATCTCCGTTGCCATGTCAAAAGGCACATCTTTGGCGCAAAAGACGCTGGAGCAACGCTGGGATCTTCAGGTCATGTTCAATGGCGGAAGCTATGTCGTCAATACTGAAGGTACAGCGATCGCAGATTTTCCTTTGTCATCCGGGCGCCTAGGCGTCAATTACATTGATCGCGAGTACATCGCGATACCGCTCAAGACGGGGCGTGCGATGGTCGGGACGCCGGTGATCGGGAAAAAAGCGCAGGCACCGGTCATCGTCATGGGAGTGCCGGTTAGAAATGCCCAGGGCCGGATCATCGGGGCCATGACCGGGGTGATCAATCTGGCCTGGCCAAATTTCTTTGACCAGGTTTTCTTGGGGCGGTACGGAAAAACCGGTGGATTCCTCATGGTGGTGCCCCAGCAGCGCCTCATCGCCGTGGCTTCCGACAAGAAGCTGACGATGGTTAAACTGCCCGAGGCTGGCATCAATAAGTTGGTTGATCGCTTCAACGAGGGCTATGAAGGAACGCAGGTTGGCATTAATCCCGAAGGCCTGAGCGTTCTTTCTTCAGCGAAAACGATGCCATCGATGGGTTGGCAAATTGCCGTCATGATGCCGACGGCTGAGGCTTTTGCACCGATACGCGATATGCAGCTGCATATGCTGCAGGCGGCGATTCTTCTGACCTTCGCCACTTGGCTGCTGATCTGGTTGATGTTGAAAAAACAATTAGCGCCCCTGCAAACCAGCGCGGAGGCGTTGGCCAGAATGGCCGGTTCGGATACGGAAATGCATCCCCTGCCGATTATTCGCTACGACGAAATCGGTGGGTTGGTCGGGGGCTTCAACCGATTGCTCGAAAGGTTCGTGCAAAGCACGGATCGGTTGAAGAAGAGCGAGACCGATCTTGCCACCACGCTGCAATCGATCGGAGAGGGGGTCATCGCCACCGACGTCAATGGGCGGATCACGCGGATGAACCCGGTCGCCGAACAGTTGACCGGTTGGTCGTTCGATGAAGCACGCGGTCGTCCGTTTTATGAGGTTTTCCTCGTCATCGATCAGGAAACGCGCATGCCATTGCATGCTACCGATGACCATTATTTGACCCGGAAAGGGGTTGCGGGTCTCAGCGATCACATCGTGCTGGTGTCGCGTTCCGGCAAGGAGTTGCCCATTGCCGATAGCGCGGCGCCGATCACTTCGGCGAGCGGCGAAATTCTTGGCGTCGTCGTTGTGTTCAATGACATTTCCGAGCAGTTCCGGATGGAGCAAGCCTTACGGGAAGGCAATGAAACGTTGCGCGGCATTCTGGAAACGACGCTTGATGGTTATTGGCGCATCGATATGCAGGGGCGCTTGCTTGATGCCAATCCGGCGTATTGCCGGCTGTCCGGTTATTCGCGCGAGGAGCTGTTGCGATTGCAGGTCGCCGATCTGGATTGGGTGAAGGATGCGGACAGAATTGTTCGCCGTCTCCAGATGATCAAGGAGAAGGGCAGCGACTTGTTCGAGTCGGTGCATCGTCGCAAGGACGGCTCAAGCTGGCGGGTGGAAATCAGCGCCAGTTACCACGACGCCGGCGGCGGCGAATTATTCCTTTTCATCCGCGATATCAGCGAGCGTAAGCAGTTCGAGGAAAAGATCCTGCTGGCGGCGAGCGTTTTCTCCTTCGCTCGTGAGGCCATTATGATTACCGACACGAGTGGACGGATCATCGAGGTCAATGAGTCGTTCTATCGCATTACCGGCTACAGCTACGAAGAAGTGATCGGCAAGACCCCGCGATTGCTCAATTCCGGTGTTCAGGGGCCTGAGTTTTATGCCGCACTATGGCAGGCGCTGAAGGAAAAGGGGCACTGGTACGGGGAAATTTGGAACCGGCGCAAGAGCGGCGAAATTTTTGCTGCGATGCAGACGATCAGCACGGTACGCGATCATCACGGGAAGCCGAGGCAGTTCGTGTCGATGTTCTTGGATATCACTGCGCTCAAGGAACACGAGCGCAAGCTTGAACACATCGCTCACTTCGATGCGCTGACCACACTGCCCAACCGCGTCCTGCTTGCCGACCGCATGCACCAGGCGATGGCCCAAGCGAACCGGCGCGGGCAGCCGCTGGCGGTTGCTTATCTCGATCTCGATGGTTTCAAAATGGTCAATGACCGCCACGGTCATGAAACCGGAGACAAGCTGCTGATCGCTGTGGCGAACCGCATGAAGCAGACGTTGCGCGAGGGGGATACGCTGGCGCGCATGGGCGGCGACGAGTTTATTGCTGTCCTGCTGGACCTTGGCGATGTCGTGACGTGCGCGCCGATGCTTGACCGGATTCTGAAAGCGGCGAGCGAAGCGGTCGAGATCGACGGGCAGTTGTTCCAGGTCTCGGCGAGTCTTGGAGTGACGTTTTATCCTCAGACCGAAGACGTTGACGCTGACCAGTTGCTGCGGCAGGCCGATCAGGCGATGTATCAGGCCAAGCTGGCCGGCAAGAACCGCTACCATTTCTTCGACGCCGAACAGGACCGCAGCGTGCGAGGACATCACGAAAGCATCGAGCACATTCGGTCAGCGCTCAGCGCAGGGCAGTTCGAGCTGCATTACCAGCCCAAGGTGAACATGCGCACGGGCGAAGTGGTCGGTGCCGAGGCCTTGATTCGCTGGCAGCATCCCGAGCGGGGTTTGTTGCTGCCCGGGGTGTTCCTGTCGGTCGTTGAAAATCATCAGTTGGCGATCAATATCGGCGAATGGGTCATCGATACGGCGCTAACGCAGATCGAAGCCTGGCGAGCCGACGGGCTGAATGTGCCGGTCAGCGTCAATGTCGGTGCGCGGCAACTGCTACATCCCGATTTCGTTGTCCGGTTGCGGCAAATTCTGGCGGCGCATCCCGCGATCAACCCTGGCGATCTTGAACTTGAAGTGCTGGAAACGAGCGCGCTGGAGGATCTCGATCGCGTGTCTTCAATCATCGAGGAGTGCCAATCCTTGGGGGTGAGTTTCGCACTGGACGATTTCGGGACCGGTTATTCGTCGCTGACTTACCTCAAGCGTTTGTCGGTCGATCAGTTGAAGATCGACCAGAGCTTCGTCCGTGACATGCTTGACGATCCCGATGATCTTTCTATCCTGGGGGGCGTACTCAGCCTGGCGACAGCCTTCCGCCGGCAGGTGATTGCGGAGGGGGTCGAGACGGTCGAGCACGGGACAATGCTTCTGCAACTGGGCTGCGAATTGGCCCAGGGCTATGGCATTGCGCGACCGATGCCGGCGGCGCAATTGCCGGCATGGGTCGCACGCTGGCAACCGGGTCTTGCTTGGCGCAACGTGCCGCCAGCCAGTCGCGACAACCTGCCGGTATTGTTCGCCATTGTCGAGCATCGTGCCTGGATTCAGGCCATACACGAGTTCCTTCATGGCAAACGCGACTCGTTGCCGCTGGTGCATCATCAATGCCGTTTCGGTGCTTGGCTCGACGAAGAAGGGCGGGAGATTTGTGCCGAACGCAAGGGTTTTGAGGAGGTCGACCGCCTGCATCAACGAGTGCATGGGCTGGCGAAGGAATTGTGTGAGTTTAAGGTGCAGGGGGACGTAGGCGTTGCCTTGAACCGGCTTTCTGGGCTTGATGCGCTGTGCGCTGAATTCGCCGAGAAGTTGCAACAATTGGTTCGTGAAACGGCCTAATTTGTGGCAGCGCAACACATCGCCGCCGCGGCCGGTTTTCTCTAAAATTGGCGCGAAATGAAACCAAGGTCTGCACGGCATTCTCTCATCGCACTGCTTGGCGCACGGCGATTCGGCCCGCTTTTTTTGACCCAGTTTCTCGGCGCGTTCAATGACAATCTTTATAAGAACGCGCTGCTGATTCTGCTGGCTTTCCAGGCGTCGAGCTGGACGACGCTGGCGCCGGAAGTGCTGGCCAATCTGGCCGCCGGGATATTCATTTTGCCGTTCTTCGTGTTTTCAGCGACGGCAGGCCAGCTTGCCGACAAGTTTGACAAAGCTTTCCTGGCGCGATTGAGCAAGGTGCTGGAAATCGTGATCATGGGCGTGGCCATGGCCGGTTTTTTCATCCATAGTCTGGCGGTTTTGCTTGCGGCGCTGTTTCTACTCGGCTTGCAGTCAACATTGTTCGGGCCGGTGAAGTACGCCATCCTGCCGCAACATTTGCATGCAGACGAACTCGTTGGCGGCAACGCACTGGTCGAGTCGGGCACGTTCGTCGCTATCCTGCTCGGAACGATTGTTGGCGGACTTCTGGCCGGTTTGGGTGAGCATCCGGGCTGGATCGCGCTAGGAGGATTCGTGGTGGCGCTGGCGGGGTATGTTGCCAGCCTCGGAATTCCGGTGGCGCCGCCCCCACAGCCCGGACTGCGCATCAATCCCAATCCGCTCACGGAAACTTGGCGCAACATCGGCTATGCGTGCCAGCACCGTACGGTTTTCCTGTCGATGCTCGGGATTTCCTGGTTCTGGCTTTACGGTGCGCTGCTGCTGACCCAGATTCCCGTGTTTGGGAAAAGCATCCTCGGCGGTAGCGAAGCCACCGTGACGCTGTTGCTGGCGGTTTTCACAGTCGGCATCGGCCTGGGATCTTTGCTCTGCGACAGGATATCCGGCAAGCATCTCGAAATCGGCTTGATTCCTTTCGGTGCCATCGGGCTGAGCGTTTTCGGACTCGATCTTTCTCTGGCCTCGCCAGTTGCTTTGCCGGCCAGTGCACCGTTGTCGGTGCCCGAGTTGCTGCAAGCGTTTACGACGTGGCGGGTGCTTTTCGATCTTCTAGCCATTGGCCTTTTCGGCGGGTTCTACATCGTGCCGCTCTACGTTTTAGTGCAGATGCGCAGCGATCTCGCGCACCGTGCCCGGATCATCGCAGCCAATAATATTCTCAATGCCCTTTTCATGGTCGTCGGCGCACTCGGTGCGGCGGCCTTGCTTGGTCAGGGGGTGTTGATTCCGGCCTTGTTCGCCCTTGCTGCGCTCGCTAACGCACTGGTGGCCTTATTCATCTGCGGGCGGGTTTCCGATGACTTCCTGCGCTTCATCGCCGGGATATTGGCGCACGCGATGTACCGGATCGACAAGCTCGGGCTGGAGAACATTCCGGAAAAAGGACCGGCGGTCCTTATCTGCAATCATGTCAGTTTCGTCGATGCCATCATCCTGCTTGGCGTCGTGCGCCGACCGATCCGTTTTGTCATCGATCACCGTATTTACGGGGCGCCGCTGGCACGCTTCATTTTCCGCGCCGCGCGTACGATTCCGATCACGACGGCGAAAGAAAGCGAGCAGAGAAAGGAAGCTGCGTTCGCCCAGATTGCCGAGGCACTCGCTGCCGGCGAACTGATCGGGCTGTTTCCGGAAGGACGGATTAACAGCGACGGGCACCTGAACCGCTTCCGCTACGGCGTGCAGCGCATCGTTGCCGAGACGCCGGTGCCGGTGATCCCGATGGCCTTGCGCGGCCTGTGGGGGAGTTTCTTCGGCTGGCGTTATGGCCTAGCAATGAGCCGGCCCTGGCTGATTCGGCTCCGGCGCCGGATTGCGGTCGTCGCTGGCGAGGCCGTGGCACCGGAAAGGGCTGATCCGGATTATCTGCAGGGCGTTGTCGCCGCGCTGTGCGATTCCGTCGATTGATTCTGAAAACCTCTGTTTAACCACGGCGAACACGGCGAGATTCCTGATTTCCCGCTTGTTGTTGCGGTCACCCATCGGAGGGTCAGTCAAGCCTGCATAAGTTCTTGTCTTTTCGCCGTGTTCGCCGTACCGCTGCGGTTATCTGCTTTTTTTAGATTGATTCAGAAGCTTAGCAAGCCGGTAAAATGCCGGGCATGCAATTCGACCTCACCAAAATCCGCGAACGCGCCGACTTGTACGAACGGCTGATGCGCCTCGACAAGCCGATCGGCATTCTGCTTCTGCTCTGGCCGACGCTGTGGGGACTGTGGTTTTCCTCGTTCGGCAGGCCGAATTGGCTCGTGGTCTGGATCTTCGTGCTCGGTACCGTGCTCATGCGTTCGGCCGGTTGCGTGATCAACGACCTCGCCGACCGCAAATACGATCCGCATGTGGCACGTACGAAAGATCGTCCGCTGGCGGCCGGCAAAGTGTCGTCGAAGGAGGCGTTGATTCTGTTCTTCGTTCTGGTGATCTGCGCCTTCTGCCTGATTTTGCCCCTGCGCAGTTGGCATGTCGTCAGGTTGTCGGTTGCCGCCTTGTTTCTGGCCGCGAGCTATCCCTTCACCAAACGATTTTTTGCGGTGCCGCAGGCGTATCTTGGCGTGGCGTTCGGCTTTGGCATTCCGATGGCGTATGCTGCCCATCTCGACGCGATTCCGCCCGTGGCTTGGTGGTTGCTGTTGGCCAACGTGTTCTGGGCGGTGGCCTACGATACCGAATACGCGATGGTCGACCGCGACGACGATCTCAAAATCGGCATCAAGACTTCGGCGATTACCTTCGGTCGTTTCGACGTGGTGACCGTCATGCTGTGTTACGCCGCAACGTTGGCGCTGATCGGCGGGGTCGGTTACCAATTGCGCATGGGCGTGTGGTTTTACGCCGGCCTGCTGGTGGCGGGTGGCATCGCCGCTTATCACTACACGTTGATCCGCGGGCGCGAGCCAGCACCTTGCTTTAAGGCGTTTCTACACAACAACTGGTTCGGGGGCGCGGTGTTTGCCGGTATCGTCCTCGATTACCTGCGCCAGTCGGGCATATTCTGAACAAGGCCGAGGCATGAAATATCACGATCTGCGCGATTTCATCGCGCAACTGGAAAGCATGGGTGAGCTCAAGCGTATCCGTGCCGAGATTGACCCCCGTTTCGAGATGACCGAGATCTGCGACCGTGTCTTGCGCGCCGGCGGGCCGGCGATTCTTTTTGAAAATCCCAAGGGGCATGACGTGCCAGTGCTCGCCAACCTGTTCGGGACGCCGCGGCGTGTGGCGCTGGGCATGGGCCAGGAATCCGTCAATGCGCTGCGCGAAGTCGGCAGGCTGCTCGCCTATCTCAAGGAGCCCGAGCCGCCAAAAGGTTTGAAAGACGCCTGGGACAAGCTGCCGCTGCTTAAGCAGGTGCTCAACATGTCGCCGAAAGTTGTGTCCTCGGCGCCGTGCCAGGAGGTGGTGTGGGAGGGTAACGACGTCGATCTTTCGCGGTTGCCGATCCAGCATTGCTGGCCAGGCGACGTGGCGCCGCTGATCACCTGGGGGCTGACGGTGACGCGCGGGCCGAACAAACCACGGCAGAATCTCGGCATCTACCGGCAGCAGGTGATCGAACGCAACAAGGTGATCATGCGCTGGTTGGCGCACCGCGGCGGCGCCCTCGATTTTCGCGATCACTGCCTGCAGAATCCGGGTCAGCCGTTTCCGGTGGCGGTGGCCTTGGGCGCCGATCCGGCGACCATTCTCGCGGCGGTGACGCCGGTGCCGGATAGTATTTCAGAATACCAGTTCGCCGGGCTGTTACGCGGCAGCAAAAGCGAACTCGTGGCTTGCTTGGGGGCGTCGCAAAGAACAGCCGGCTTGCAGGTGTCGGCGTCAGCCGAGATCGTGCTCGAAGGCTTCATCGATCCGGCAGAAACGGCGCTCGAGGGTCCCTATGGCGATCATACCGGCTATTACAACGAGCAAGCCGAATTTCCGGTGTTTACCATCGAACGCGTCACGATGCGCAAGAAACCGATTTACCACAGCACTTACACCGGCAAGCCGCCGGATGAGCCGGCGATGCTCGGTGTCGCGCTCAACGAGGTTTTCGTGCCGCTGCTGCAAAAGCAGTTTCCCGAGATCGTCGATTTCTACCTGCCGCCCGAAGGTTGCTCGTACCGGCTGGCGACAGTGAGCATTCGCAAACAGTATCCGGGGCACGCCAAGCGCGTCATGTTCGGCATCTGGAGTTTCCTGCGCCAGTTCATGTACACCAAGTTCATCATCGTCGTCGATGACGATGTCGATATCCGCGACTGGAAGGAAGTTGTCTGGGCGATGACGACGCGTGTCGACGCAGCGCGCGATACCCTGATCGCGCAGAACACGCCGATCGACTACCTCGATTTCGCCAGTCCGGTCGCCGGCTTGGGCAGCAAGATGGGGATCGATGCCACCAACAAGTGGCCGGGGGAGACAGCCCGCGAATGGGGAACGCCGATTGCCATGGATGAAGCGGTCAAGCGGCGCGTCGATGCGCTTTGGGCCGATCTCGGTCTGTAAGGGGCATTGTCGCTAGTGATCGGCGACCCAGTCCAGCAAGGCGTCCATGGCCGGTTTCCCATTTCGTGCGTTGGCGTCGTTGATCAGGAAGACAACGATCCAGCGTTTGCCGTGCTTGTCGAGAACGTAGCCGGCGATTGAGCGGACGCCTTCGAGATAACCGGTTTTCAGGTGGGCCCGGCCGTGGGTCGTGCTGCCGTTCAGGCGCTTTCTCAAGGTGCCGTCGATGCCGGCCACCGGCAAGGAGGCCATCAATTCAGGCATAACCGGACTTCCCCACGCCGATTGAAGAAGGCGCGCCAGGCCGTCGGCCGAAATGCGCGCTTGTCGCGAGAGCCCGGACCCGTTGTCGATGACCAGTCCTGCTTGGTCGAGTTGTTTGGCGGACAGCCAGTTTTGGAGACGGCGGCGCGCGCCCTCAGGCGTGGCGGGACGAGCGTCGTCGAGGGTCAGGAATACTTGGCGAGCCATGACATTGTTGCTGTATTTGTTGATGTCGCGGACGATTTCAGCGAGCGGTGGCGAGTCATGGTCGGCCAGCAGAATGGCGTTCTCAGGAGTTTTTCCGGCCGTGACTTTACCGCCCAAGTGGCCCCCGACTTCGTGCCAGAGGGTTCCGAACAAGCGCCCAAACTGCTTGTCCGCCACCCATGGTGACAAATGCAAGGCTTTGGTTCCGCAGGCTACGGAGAACCTTCCGGATAATTCGATCGTTTCATCGTCTGCGGAAACGCTGATTTTTTCCCGCCAGTCGCCGCAGGTCTCGCCATTCTCGAGATGTAGGCGATTGTGGAGGCGCAACCTGTTGTCGGGCGTCTCGACAAAGACGGAAACTTCGTTTGATGCCGGTTGTGGCTGCACGGTGAGCGTCAAGCTGTTGAGATTGGCCATCAGGGCGTCTGGCCCGCTGTTGTATGGGCGCAACGGCTTGTTATCGAATTTTGCGGGGTCGTGCGGGGGGAGATCGAAGGCGCTACGGTCGAGAATCAGGTTGCCGTCAATGACGGCTAGTCCGTGGCTGCGTAGTTTGTGCAGCAGCAGCCAGAGACGTTCCTGGGTTAGACTCGGGTCGCCACTGCCGCGCAGGTAAAGATTTCCGTCGATTTGTCCGTTAAGAGGTGCTGTATCGGCCAAAGCTTCGGTTTTCCAGGTAAAAGCCGGGCCAAGGAGGTCGAGCGCCGCGTAGGTCGTCACCAATTTCATCGCCGATGCCGGATTCATGGCGTGGCTGGCATTGTGCCGAACAAGCGGATGCGGAGTGTCAACGCCTTGTACGACAACGGCGGTATTGCTCAGCGGTATTGCTGCCGAATGGAGCGCTTGGGTTACGGTCAGGGGCAGCGTCGCCGCAAGGCCTTCGAGAGACGACAGCAGAAGGAGGGTGTGTAATGCGAGCCGATAAAACGATCTGCTTGCCGGCGAGGGAGGCTTGTTTTGCATAACCATTCGTTGTATGTGCTATAACCGCGTAGGATAAACCGGAAACGCTTTTCGGAGTTCTCATGAAAGAACAGCGACGGCATCAGCGAATTCGATTCAACTCCCAGTTGCTTGTGCGCATCGGCCAATTCGGTAGCGGTGGCGTTGGCGAACTGGAAAATCTGTCTGTTGGCGGATTGATGCTGCGCACTGACATGCCGCTCCGGGTCGGGGATGAATTGGGGTGCGAGTTTTCGGTTTGCGACTCATGGATGATCGACCTCTCGGCCCAGGTGGTCAGCCGGGTTGGTGAACTGCTGTCTGCCCGCTTCCATTCCGGACCGCTGACCGAACGGGTGGTTCACAAATCCATTGAAGTTGCCCTGGCTGCCGGGCAGGCATCAAAGCTCAGCGTCAACGAAGTGCAGGGGCGAAAAATTTTGCGCGTGGCGGGTGGTTTTTGCGAAGGTTTGCGCAACGATTTTTTGTATAGTCTGACGCGCATGGGGGTCGATGAAATCGATCTGTCAGAAGTCACCGGGATGGACGCTGTAGGTATAGAATTACTCAGGTTGGCCGTAGACAAGCACAAGGTCGACGTTGGTGCGATGTCAGCGTGCGCTTGTGCGGTGGTCGGTTCATATTCGTAAGTTTTTTCGGGGGTAGAAATGCTTGATCAACTGAAACTCAAAACAAAAATTTCCTTGCTCGTCGTGGCCGCATTGCTGGGGTTGGTCAGTTTGGTGGTGCTTTCTGCTTTCCAGACCAAGACTGACCTGATCAACGGCCGCAAGGAAGTTATCCGGTCCGTTCTTGAAGGCATTTCCGCAACTCTGGCCGACTATCATGCGCAAGAGCTTTCCGGCAAGCTGACCCGGGAGCAAGCACAGAAGGCGGCGGCCGAGGCGATCGGGCAGTTCCGTTACGGCGGCGAAGACGGCAAGTCCGAATACGTGTATTCCTTTACCACGGAAGGGGTGGGCATCTTTCATGTCCGGAAAGAGCGGATCGGGCAGAACATGCTCGAAAAAATTCGCGATTCCCAGGGGAATTACACCTGGAAGGACATTATCGCCACCGCCAAGAAAAGCCCGACCGGGACCTTTCAGGTGACGCTGACGGCCCGCCCCGGCCAGAAGGAGACCTTGCCGAAACTGGGCTTCGTGAAGCTGTTTGAGCCGTGGTCGTGGGTGATCGGAACTGGTGTTTACATCGACGACATTGATGCCGAGTTCAAGAAACAGTTGATTGCCGACCTGTCAGTTGCTGGGGTGTTGCTCGGTATCATCGCGGCGCTTGGTTTCTTTATTGCCCGGGGGGTGCTGAAGCAGGTGGGGGGCGAGCCGGCCGATGCCATCGCGTTCATGTCCCGCGTGGCTTCCGGTGATCTGACGGGCGAAATGCCTCCCGCGGCCAAGGGCAGCATGCTGGCGTCCATGGGCGATATGGTGGCGGCGATCCGCAAGATGGTTGGCGAGATCAGCACCAGTTCGATGCGCTTGATCAAGGGCGCCGAGCACATCAGCACCGCTTCGCGCGAAGTGGCGGAGGCGTCCCAGCATCAGTCGGATGCCACGTCGGCAATGGCGGCGGCGATCGAGGAGATGACGGTCAGCATCAACCATATTTCCGATAAGGCGCGGGATACTCAGGATAATTCTTTGCACTCGGTCAGTCTGTCTGAGGATGGGTTTGGTCGGGTCGAAGTCGCCACGAAGGAAATCAAAGAGATTTCTTCGCGCGTCAGTGAGGCGTCGGCGCAAATTCGACAGTTGGAAGAACGCGCCAACCAGATTTCATCGATTGCCGGCGTGATCAAGGAAATTGCTGGGCAGACCAATCTTCTGGCCCTGAATGCCGCGATCGAGGCTGCGCGGGCCGGCGAGCAAGGGCGCGGCTTCGCTGTGGTGGCTGACGAAGTTCGCAAGCTGGCGGAGCGGACCTCGTCGGCAACGGTTGAAATCGAGCAGATGATTGCCGGAATTCAAAGCGATACAGTGCAAGTGGTCGGTACGATGGATGCGGCCTTGCCCCAGGTCGAAGCCGGTGTCGAGGCGGCGGAATCGGCGGCCGATGTTCTGCGTCAGATCAAGGACGGCGCGCAATCGACGCTGGATAATGTGCGGGACGTTGCCGATGCGACCAAGGAGCAGAGCGAGGCAAGCAACAGCATTGCCCAGAAAGTCGAGGAGATCGCCACGATGGTCGATGAAACGACGGCTGCCATGCAATCGACCGCGGATACCGCCTCCGAACTGGAGCAAATTTCCAACGAACTGAATCAGCTGGTCAGCCGCTTCCGCTGCTGATCTGATCGGCTTTATTCCGAAGGCTGTCGCGGGAAACCGCGGCAGCTTTTTTTTGGCCTGCGGTTGGGCTTTGGCAAGCGCAACGGGATCGCAATAGGCGTCGAAAAGAATGCCTTTCGCAAGGTTCATGTAAGGAATGCCTCTTAGAGTGCCCCTGAGGGTGGCTGCGCCCTGGCTCAATCAAGGAGGTGACAGATGGCAACGAATAGCGAAACCGAAAACGGCAAGGCTTACTGGAATGCAACGCTGAGACTGCTGGGCAAAGTGCTGGCGATATGGTTCCTCGTCTCCTTTGGTGCCGGCATCCTGTTTGTCGATGTGCTGAACACGATCAAACTGGGCGGTTACCCGCTGGGATTCTGGTTCGCCCAGCAGGGGGCGATCTACGTCTTCATCGCGTTGATTTTCTATTACGCCAAGAAGATGAACGAGATCGATCGCGAATTCGACGTTCACGAAGAATAAGGAGCCGGAAATGGAACTTCAGACTACGATTTATCTGGTCGTCGGCGCGTCCTTTGCGCTTTACGTCGGAATCGCCATCTGGTCACGTGCGGGCAGTACCAGCGAGTTCTACGTGGCAGGCAGTGGCGTTCCGCCGGTCATGAACGGCATGGCGACAGCTGCCGACTGGATGTCGGCAGCCTCCTTCATTTCGATGGCTGGCTTGATTTCCAACATGGGTTACGGCGGCGGGCTGTTCCTGATGGGCTGGACCGGCGGCTATGTGCTCCTGGCGATGCTCTTGGCGCCCTACTTGCGCAAGTTCGGGAAATTTACCGTGCCGCAGTTCATTGGCGACCGTTTCTACTCGAAATCGGCTTCGACCGTGGCGGTGATTTGTCTGCTGACGGCCTCGATCACCTACATCATTGGTCAGATGACCGGCGTCGGTGTGGCGTTCTCCCGTTTCCTCGGCGTGTCGAAAGAAGTGGGGATCTACGTCGGCATGGGGATCGTGTTCATGTACGCCGTTTTTGGCGGCATGAAGGGCATCACCTACACGCAGGTCGCCCAGTACATCGTGTTGATTTTCGCCTATACCATTCCGGCTATCTTCATTTCGATGCAGCTGACGGGAAATCCGATTCCGCAGCTGGGGCTGGGTTCGAACATCGTCGGGCAGGATATATCGCTTCTGGCCAAGCTGGATCAGGTGGTGACCGATCTGGGGTTTGGGAAGTACACGACAACGACGGCGGGTAGTACGCTCAATATGTTCGTCTATACCCTGTCCCTGATGATTGGTACGGCTGGGTTGCCGCACGTGATCATGCGTTTCTTTACCGTGCCTTCGGTGAAGGCAGCGCGTTCGTCGGCCGGATGGGCGCTGGTTTTTATCGCGATCCTGTACACCACGGCGCCGGCGGTGGCGGCGATGGCCAAAACCAACCTCCTTCGGACGATCAACCCTGGCGTCGTCATGCAAAATGTCGATCCCTACCATCTCGATGCCGCCATCAAGTACGAGGATCGTCCGGACTGGATGAGGCGTTGGGAGAAAACCGGCTTGCTGAAGTTCGAGGACAAGAATGGTGATGGTCGTATCCAGTACTACAACGACAAGACCAAGGATTCTAGCGCCAAGCAGAAGGCCGAGGCCGCTGGTTGGAAGGGGAACGAGCTGGTGGTTAACGCAGATATCATCGTGCTGGCGAATCCTGAAATTGCGCTCCTGCCGAATTGGGTGATCGCGCTGGTTGCCGCCGGTGGTCTGGCGGCGGCGCTTTCGACGGCGGCGGGCTTGTTGATGGCGATCTCGGCTGCGGTTTCGCATGACCTGATCAAGAACATCTTCATGCCCAATATCAGCGAAAAGGGAGAGCTCCTCGCCGGCAAGATCTCGATGGCCGTTGCCATTGTGATCTCTGGTTACCTGGGGCTGAACCCGCCGGGATTTGCCGCCGGAACGGTCGCACTAGCGTTCGGTATCGCCGCCAGTTCGTTGTTCCCGGCAATCATGCTGGGCATTTTCAGCAAGAAGATGAACAAGGAAGGAGCCATTGCGGGCATGCTTTCCGGATTGTTCGTGACCCTGTTCTATGTGTTTGCCCATAAGGGGATTTTCTTTATCAAAGGAACCGAGTATCTGTCGGCAATCGGGGGCGCCAATAGCTTCTTCGGCATCACCCCGGAAGCTTTCGGCGCCATTGGGGCTTTGGTGAATTTTGGTGTGGCGTTCGTGGTCGATAAGCTGACCCAGGAGCCGCCAGAGCATATCCAGCATATGGTCGAGGCAGTGCGTACGCCACGGGGCTCGAAAGCGGTTCATGGTGCGCACTAAACAGTCCTCATGAAGAATCGCTGATCTGGAGTAAGTCCCGTCGGTCGAAAGCCGGCGGGTTTACGGTCAAAGTCGTAAGTTGGGTCGCCTTCCGCAATACGACTTGACGGCGAATAAAGGAGCGGAAATGGTTTTCGACATTGGCGTCGCCCTGACATGGGTGCTTTTCCTGGCGTTGTTTCCGATCGCTTTTTTCTGGTTACGGCGAGCCTGGCGAATATGGGTTCGCCACGATTTTTCCGAAGTTGCTTTGAAGGGGGGAGAACCACCGGCGAATCCTGCGCGATTTGCTCCTTATGCGGCAGCGATCAATCTGTTGGGGGGCGTAGTCCTGGTCTGGGTTGTTTTTGGCATCCTGACCGGTGGCCTGGAGTACAAAACCTGGTCGGCCATCGCCGGCGTGACGATCTGGTTGAAATTGATTGCCGACTTCATCCTCGGTCGGCATGCGCACCCGTTTGCTCTGGGGAAAAGAATCTAAAATTTCAGTTTGTCGTCGCAAAAGTCTGCTTTGGCGATTGCCAGACGTTGTTCTTGGTGGCCATCAATTTTGCGATTTGCTGATGTCGTCACGTCCGGTCGTGGCTCATCATTGCCGGCCAGCTTGGGCTAAAACCCGTCTCCAATATTTTTGTCGATAAGGCTCTTGAAAATCGTTAACCTCGCCCCTATTATTAGCACTCGTTAGTAGTGAGTGCTAATAGCCCGGCTTCAAGGGAAGCCTGCCGGGTGGTTAATCAAGAACAGATTTGTTTGTGCTTATACCTAGGAGAAATTGCATGAAAATCCGTCCGTTGCATGATCGCGTGATCGTCAAACGTCTCGAAGAGGAGCGTAAGACCGCTTCCGGCATCGTCATCCCCGATGCGGCAGCAGAAAAGCCCGATCAAGGCCAGATTCTGGCTGTCGGCCCAGGCAAGCGTGATGAGAACGGCAAACCCGTGGGCATGGATGTTAAGGTGGGTGATCGTGTCCTGTTCGGCAAGTACGCCGGCCAGACGGTCAAGGTCGATGGCGAGGAGCTGCTCGTCATGCGCGAAGAAGACATCATGGGCGTCGTTGAAGGCTGAGCGTAAAGCGCTGGCAATCACGATCCTGAACCCAATATTACAGAATTCTTAGGAGTATCTTATGGCAGCAAAAGACGTTAAATTTGGCGATTCCGCCCGTTCCCGCATGGTCGACGGCGTCAACATCCTGGCCGACGCCGTCAAGGTCACTCTCGGTCCGAAAGGCCGCAATGTTGTTCTCGAGCGTTCCTATGGCGCACCGACCGTCACCAAGGACGGCGTGTCCGTCGCCAAGGAAATCGAACTGAAGGACAAGTTCGCCAACATGGGCGCACAAATGGTCAAGGAAGTCGCTTCCAAGACCTCCGATATCGCGGGTGACGGGACGACGACGGCGACCGTTCTTGCCCAGTCGATCGTGCGCGAAGGTATGAAATTCGTCGCCGCCGGCATGAATCCGATGGATCTCAAGCGCGGCATCGACAAGGCCGTTACCGCCACCGTCGAAGAGCTGAAGAAGCTGTCGAAACCCTGCTCGACCAACAAGGAAATCGCCCAAGTCGGCTCGATTTCGGCCAACTCCGATACCTCGATCGGTGACATCATTGCCCAGGCCATGGAAAAGGTCGGCAAGGAAGGCGTCATCACCGTTGAGGATGGCAAGTCGCTGAACAACGAACTCGACGTCGTCGAGGGGATGCAGTTCGATCGCGGCTACCTGTCGCCCTACTTCATCAACAATCCGGACAAGCAAATCGCTATTCTGGATAATCCCTTCATCCTGCTCTTCGACAAGAAGATCTCGAACATCCGTGATCTGCTGCCGGTCCTCGAACAGGTGGCCAAGGCCGGTCGTCCGCTGCTGATCGTCGCCGAAGATGTCGAAGGCGAAGCGCTCGCTACCCTGGTCGTCAATAACATCCGTGGCATCCTGAAGACCTGCGCGGTCAAAGCGCCGGGCTTCGGCGACCGCCGCAAGGCCATGCTCGAAGACATCGCCATCCTGACCGGCGGTCAAGTGATCGCCGAAGAAGTCGGTCTGACCCTCGACAAGGCTACGCTGGAAGAACTCGGCCAAGCCAAGCGCATCGAGATCGGTAAGGAAAACACCACGATCATCGACGGTGCCGGCAACGAAATCAACATCGAAGCCCGCGTCAAGCAGATCCGCGCCCAGATCGAGGAAGCCACCAGCGACTACGACAAGGAGAAGCTGCAAGAGCGTGTCGCCAAGCTGGCTGGCGGTGTGGCCCTGATCAAGGTTGGTGCTGCGACCGAAGTCGAAATGAAGGAGAAGAAGGCTCGCGTTGAAGACGCATTGCACGCCACTCGTGCCGCTGTCGAAGAAGGTATCGTGGCCGGTGGGGGGGTCGCCCTGCTGCGCGCTCGTGCCGCTTTGGGTAACCTGAAGGGCGACAACCATGATCAGGACGCTGGCATCAAGATCGTTCTGCGTGCCATCGAACAGCCGCTGCGCGAAATCGTCGCCAACGCCGGTGATGAGCCGTCCGTCGTCGTCAATGCCGTGGTCAATGGCAAGGGCAACTACGGTTTCAATGCCTCGACTGGCGAATACGGCGACATGGTCGAAATGGGCGTGCTCGATCCGACCAAGGTGACCCGTACCGCGCTGCAAAATGCCGCGTCGATCGCCAGCCTGATGCTGACCACCGACTGCATGGTTGCCGAACTGGCCGAAGACAAACCGGCCATGGGCGGCATGCCCGGCGGCATGGGTGGGATGGGCGGCATGGGCGGCATGGACATGGGCATGTAATCAACCAAGGGGCATTCCCCGGTTGAGCCGTCCGGCTCGAACAACCCCCGTCAGGCCAGTGGCCGGCGGGGGTTTTTCTTTGCCCTGATGATAGGCAATGAATTTGGTGGCACAATCATTCATCGCGCAGACACGACCGGATGATTACCGCCGGCAAGCGCGCCGGCATGGGCACGGGAAACATGAAAATTCTTCTTGCAGAAGATGATCGGATCATTGCCGATGGGCTGGGGCGATCCTTGCGCCAGAGCGGCTATGCCGTCGATTGGGTCGCCGATGGCATTGATGCCGATCATGCGCTTTCGGTTGGAAGCTACGATCTCGTCATCCTCGATCTCGGTTTGCCGAAGATGCAGGGCCTTGAGGTGTTGCGTCGTTTGCGCGCTTGTAAATCACAGGTTCCGGTGCTGATCCTGACCGCGCTGGATGGGACGATGGATCGCGTCAAGGGGCTTGATCTCGGTGCGGACGACTATATGGCCAAGCCCTTCGAGTTGCCGGAACTGGAGGCGCGTGTTCGTGCCCTGACACGCCGTGCAACGGCGACGGCACCGGAAATTGAGTTTGGGTCGCTGGTGTTCGATCAGACCGACCGCTGCGCGCTGGTTGACGGTGAAATGCTGGATTTGTCAGCGCGCGAGTTGGGGCTGCTGGAAATACTCATGCAACGCGCCGGGCGTCTAGTCAGCAAGGATCAGTTGGTCGACCATCTGTGCGAGTGGGGAGAAGAGGTGAGCCACAACGCCATCGAGGTCTACGTGCACCGTTTGCGCAAAAAACTTGAAGCTTGCGGTGTGACGATCACGACCGTTCGCGGTCTCGGATACTGCTTTGAAAAATCCGCGCAAGAAAAACGAGCCTGACAGCCAGCGATCGCTCTTCGGCGAGATCCTCGATTGGCTTCTGGCGCCGCTGCTGCTCGTCTGGCCGATCAGCATCGCGATTACGCACTATTTTGCAACGACGGTGGCCGATTATCCTTACGACCAAAGGCTCCGTGAGCGGTTGCAGGCAGTTGCGCGGCAGGTCCGCTTCTATGACGGGCAGGCGCGGCTCGAATTGCCGGGTGCGGCGCAGGCCTTCTTACGATCCGATGAAATCGATACCGTTTATTTTCATGTCACCGGAGCGAACGGTGTGCTAATTGCCGGCGACCCCGAGTTGCCGAAGGTGAAAGCTGACGGCTTTCGCGTCGACGACGATCCTGACGCAATCGGTTTTCGCGACGACGAATATAAGGGGGAGGATCTACGTATCGCCTCAATGTACGTGCGGGATTCCAACGCTTCCACCTCACGCTGGGTATTGGTCGAGGTCGGGGAAACGTTGGAGAAGCGTTCGCAACTCGCCAACAAGATCATCGCCAGCGTGATTTTTCCCCAGTTCGTGATTATTCCGTTGGCGGTGATTCTGGTCTGGTTTGGGCTTTCGCAGGGTTTGCGGCCGTTGACGCGGTTGCGCGAAAGAATCCAGACGCGGCGCGAAGGCGATCTGTCGCCGATTTCTTCCGGACGCATCCCGGAAGAGTTGCAGCCGCTGACCGAGGCGTTCAATTCCATGCTGGCACGCATGCAACACAATATGGACGCGCAGCAGCGATTCATCTCGGACGCAGCGCATCAGATGCGAACGCCGCTGACGGGGCTGAAGATGCAGGCGCAATTGGCTGCACGCGAGAACGATCCCGAACAGTTGCGACAGGCGCTGCAGAATATTTCGAGCGGCGTCGATCGAGCATCGCATCTCGTCAATCAGCTACTGGCACTGGCCCGAGCGGAAGCCAGCGAAAGCGCGGAAAAGCCGTTCGAGCCGGTCGATCTCGACAAGTTGTTGCGTGAGGTTGTCGAAACCTGGGTTGTCCGGGCGCTTGGGCGGCACATCGACCTTGGGTTTGATCCGGCCGGCTCCGTATATGTCCTCGGCCACGACTTGCTGCTGCGCGAAATGATCAACAACCTGCTCGATAACGCGCTGCGTTACACTCCGGATGGCGGCCGGGTCACCGCGCGTGTGGTTGCGCAGGGCGATTTCGTGCTGCTGGAAATAGAAGACAGCGGGATCGGTATTTCCGATGAAGATGCGTACAAAGTCTTCGACCGCTTTTATCGCGTTGATGGAACGGGCGTCGAAGGAAGTGGCCTGGGCCTAGCGATTGTTCGCGAGATTGCCGAATTGCATCGCGCTGCAGCGACCCTGCGTGCGCACATGCCGAATGCTTCCGGCGAGAGATCGGCAGGTGCTGTCGCCCGCGTCGTGTTCCCGGCACTTTATCCTGTTCCCGAAAGGGGGGCTTCATCCTTCAAACGGGAATAGGGTCATGCCAATAACAGATAGCGACATTCGTAGTTTTTGCTTTTGACGAAGCGTAGCCGACTCGCTATAATGCCGCCTTCGTTGGCCAGTTAGCTCAGTTGGTAGAGCAGCGGATTGAAAATCCGCGTGTCCGTGGTTCGATTCCGCGACTGGCCACCATAAGAATTTCAGAGGGCTTGGCCGAAAGGTCAGGCCCTTGCCGTTTGTGTTGTGCGAAGTTTGGCGTTCGGCATGATGCGCATTCCTGTTCCCGTATAAAATACTGCGGTTAGGAAATTATCGGAGGTGAGAGTGCATTGGTTTCTGATCTACACCAAGCCCCGGCAGGAAGAATGTGCGCTGGAAAACCTCGAACGGCAGGGCTACGAATGCTATTTGCCGACGGTACCTACCGAGAGGTTGCGTCAGGGCGGGGTGGCTATCGTTTCGGAACCTCTATTCCCGCGCTACCTGTTTGTCCGCTTGGGGCAAGGGGTTTCGGACAAAAGTTGGGCGCCGATCCGTTCGACCAAGGGGGTTAGTCGTCTGGTTAGCTTTGGGGTTGTTCCAGCGCAAATAGATGATGGCTTGATCGAACTGTTACGAGCACAGGAGGCATCGGTTCAGACCGAGCCGAAGCGATTGTTCAAGCAGGGTGAGTGTGTGCGCCTGGCAGAGGGGCCGTTTGCGGGTATCGAAGGTCTATACCAAATTGCCGATGGCGAGCGTCGGGTCGTGGTGTTGATCGAGATTTTGAGCAAGCCGGTTGTCTTGCGTGTCGCTCCAGTCAGTTTGCGCAAGGTGAGTTGACATGGTTTTCCTGATTGTGTTGCCTTTTTAGATAATTTTTTCTCAAAAATCTATGGGTGTGGCACAATTTGGCTGTCCGTTGATCGGAGCAAGGGGTTTTTCTTTGTTGTGTGTCCGGACTCCCGGTTGAATCCTGCAGACCGCGCTTGCTGATCGTGAAACAGCAGGGCGGTAGCGTGAGTGTTCGGCTAATAAATGTCATAGAGGTGGTCTTTTGGCGATCTTATATGGTTGATTTATATAGTTAATGCCGCCCAGGATTGCAAAGCGGTCAGTTGTGTGGGGGCTTTCATTCGATTGCCGTTGTCGAAGCAAATCACGCCTCGGTCTCGGCGAGATCCATTTGAACTCTAAGCATGTATTTTTCCGGAAAAACCAAGCAGCTAAATTCCTTGGTCGAAAGATTGTGGCGCCATATAAGTCTTCGCCGGCGCATCGAATTTTCCGGTTTGCTTGTGCTGATGGTGGTCGCTTCCTTCGCAGAGGTGCTGAGTCTAGGCGCTGTTATGCCTTTTTTGGGGGTTTTGACATCCCCTGAAAAGGTGTTTCAGCATCCGGCCGCGCAATCCCTGATTCACATTTTTGACATAACCACACCTAGCCAATTGTTGCTGCCGCTTACCTTGGTATTTTCCGCTGCGGCTCTTTTAAATGGCGGCATGCGCCTATTACTGTTGTGGGCCACGACCCGGATGTCTGTGCTGGTTGGCGCTGACCTTAGTATTGACATCTACCGACGAACTTTGTACCAGCCCTATTGGCTGCATATTTCGCGTAACAGTAGCGAAATTATCAATGCTATTTCGACCAAAACCGGGGTTACTATTCATGTGTTGCTAATGATCCTGAACCTGCTGAGCTCCGTTGTGATTCTTGTCGCCATCCTGATCGCCCTATTGGCGGTCGATACGGTGATTGCTTTGGTTGCCATGGCCGGATTCGGATTGATATATGCCGGGGTGATCGGACTCACGCGACACTCGTTGCTGGAAAACAGCGAACGGGTGGCGCGCGAAACTAGCAAGGTAATAAAATCACTTCAGGAAGGGCTTGGTGGTATTCGCGATGTGTTGCTGGACGGAAGTCAAGCACTGTATTGCGAAATCTATAGGCAGTCCGATACTCGTGCACGCACCGCCCACGGCAACAGTGGTTTTTTGGCTGGAGCTCCACGTTTCGCTGTAGAAGCGTTGGCCATGCTGTTGATTTCCGGCCTAGCTTATTTCATTGCTCACGAGCCGGGGGGCATCGTGCGAGCTATTCCGGTTTTGGGGGCGCTTGCGCTTGGGGCGCAGCGCATGTTGCCAATCATGCAACAAGCCTTTGCGTCTTGGGCCAGCATCAAATCAAACCAGGCTTCTCTGTCCGATGCGTTGGATTTGCTAGAACAGCCGCTTCCTGCTTGGGCCGGTAGTCCGCCTCCTGCACCGCTTTGCTTTGCTCGTGAGATTCACGTCGAACACATATCATTTTGCTATGCCGAGCAGGGGGAAAGGGTGTTGGACGATGTTGACTTGATCATTCCGCGTGGCGCGCGCATCGGTTTTATCGGACCCACTGGCAGTGGAAAGAGTACTTTGCTTGATATTGTCATGGGGTTGTTGTCACCGACTGACGGTCGGTTGCGGATAGATGGGCGGGTGGTAGAGGACGGGAATCGCCGTGCTTGGCAAACTCACCTAGCGCACGTGCCGCAGTCGGTTTTTCTGGCTGATGCTAGCATCGAGGAAAACATCGCTTTCGGCGTGCCAAAGAGCCAGATCGACCACGCACGGGTGCGCCAAGCTGCGCTCCAGGCGCAGATCGCCGAGACCATCGAGGCTTTGCCTCAAAAGTACCAGTCTATGGTCGGCGAACGCGGCGTGCGCCTGTCGGGCGGGCAGCGGCAGCGAATCGGCATTGCCCGCGCGTTGTACAAGAAAGCCGACGTCATTATATTTGACGAGGCGACAAGCGCACTCGACAACGAAACTGAACGCGCCGTGATGGAAGCCATCGAGGCTCTGGGCTCAGAACTGACCATACTCATCATCGCGCACCGCATCAGCACTTTGCGCAGTTGCGACCAGATCTTTGAACTTAGGAAGGGAAGACTGGTTTGGGCGGGCTCCTACCGAGACGTGGCAGCACGGTGAACCTTTCAATTATTGGAAATACATGAAAACAACGCCGATCCCTTACGGTCGCCAAGATATCGACCAGCACGACATCGATGCAGTGGTGGAGGTGCTGGGCGCCGAATTCCTGACACAGGGGCCGGTGGTGGGGAGGTTTGAGTTAGCCGTAGCCAGTTATTGCGGCGCACAACATGCCGTAGCTGTTAACAGCGCCACTAGTGCTCTGCACATCGCTTGCCTGGCCCTTGGTGTCGGACCGGGAGATTCGGTCTGGACTTCGCCTATAACCTTTGTTGCCACAGCTAATTGCGCTCTCTATTGCGGTGCCAGCGTCGACTTTGTCGACATAGATTTGGCTAGCTACAATATGAGCGTGCCTCGTTTGCGCGAGAAGCTAGAGGTCGCGCGCAAGGCAGGAAAGCTGCCCAAGGTGGTGATCCCGGTGCACATGACTGGGCAGTCCTGTGACATGGCGGCCATCCACCAGTTGGGGCAGGAGTTCGGCTTTTCCATCATCGAGGATGCCTCGCACGCGGTGGGGGCGCGCTACCGAGGCCAACCCGTGGGCTGTGGGCGCTACTGTGACATTACCGTGTTCAGCTTTCACCCAGTGAAGATTATTACTTCGGGTGAGGGAGGTATGGCGCTCACCAACAACGAACAATTGGCAGAGTCACTACGCCGCTTACGCAGCCATGGCATCACTGGTAACCTCTTGGAAATGGACACGCGTCCAGAGGGCGAGCTTTGGAATTACCAGCAGGTGGAGTTGGGTTTCAATTATCGCCTCACCGACATCCACGCTGCGCTCGGCTTGTCTCAGATGCGACGGCTGGACGGATTTGTAGCAGCGCGCCATGCACTGGCGCGTCGCTACGACGAAATGTTGTCAGACCTATCGCTGACTACTCCCTGGCAGGCGCGGGACACCTACTCGAGCTACCACCTGTACGTTGTTCGGCTTTCCTTGTCCCAGATACGCAAGACGCAGAAGGAAGTGTACCGCGAACTGCACGCGCGCGGCATTATGGTCAACCTGCACTACATCCCAGTTTATCTGCAGCCCTATTATCAGCGCTTGGGCTTTGCGACCGGCTATTGTCCGGATGCTGAGCGCTATTTTAAGGAAGCGCTTAGCATCCCTCTCTACCCGGGACTGACGTTCGAGGCGCAGGATCGCACCATTGAAACTTTGGCGGAGGTGCTGCAAGCATGAAACTAGCTGTTATTCCCGCACGCGGCGGCAGCAAGCGCATTCCGCGCAAAAACGTCAAACTTTTTCGCGGCAAGCCAGCTATAAGCTGGTCGATCGACGCTGCTCGCGAGAGCGGCCTGTTTGACCACATCATTGTCTCCACCGACGATGAAGAGATCGCTGCGGTTGCGCGTCAGTCCGGCGCTGATGTGCCTTTCGTGCGCCCGCCTGAGCTGTCGAATGATTTTGCCGGCACCACGGAAGTTGTAGCTCATGCCGCTGCCTGGGCCGAGAAGCACTGGGAACGGCCGGAAGCCGTGTGTTGCATTTATGCCACCGCGCCTTTCGTGCGCGCAGGGGATATCCGCCAGGCATGGGAAGTATTGCAGTCGGGCGACTGGTCTTATTCTTTCCCTGTGACTGATTTTGGCGCACCGATCTTCCGTTCCTTCCACCTGAACCAGAGTGGCGCGATCGAGATGTTCTTTCCCGAGCATTTCAGCACCCGCTCGCAAGATCTGCCTGCAGCTTTCCACGATGCCGGGCAGTTCTACTGGGGGCGTTTCGAGGCTTGGGTAGCGGGTAGGCGAATTTTCGACACCTGTTCCAAACCTGTGGTAATTCCGCGCTGGCGGGTGCAGGACATCGATACGCCGGAAGACTGGACCCGGGCCGAAATTCTGTCGCGCTTGTTGGATGAGTTGCACAAAACGAATGACTGAAACCCTCTTGACGACCGCCTTTGACATCTTGTTTCGCGCCGATGCCTCGCCCTTGATCGGGAGTGGTCACTTGATGCGCTGTCTGGCCCTCGCCAATGAACTTCAGTCACAAGGGGCACGTTGCGCTTTTTTGGTGCGCGAACAGTCGCTCGGGCAGCTAGGCGACAGCGTCAAGGCGCAGGGGCATGAATTGCTGCTACTGCCCGGTGGGGCGACCAACGCAGCGCAGCAGGAGGAGGATGCATCAATGTGTCGCTCGGCCCTGGCAGGATTGGTGCCCGCGCGCTGGTTGGTGGTGGATCATTACGCGCTGGACGCGCGTTGGGAAAAAGCCATGCGGCCGGTGGCTAACGCCGTAATGGCGATCGACGACCTCGCCAACCGTGAACACGATGCGGATTTGCTGCTGGACCAGAATCTAGTACCTGAGATGGAACAGCGTTATGAAAGCAAGCTACGTTCCGGATGCCGCCAGTTGCTGGGTCCGCGTTATGCCCTGCTGCGCCGCGAGTTCTGGCACCAGGTCGACGCGCTGCGTGGGGTAGGCATCCTGCAGCCGCGCTTGTTGTTGATGTTTGGCGGCGCCGATCCGCAAGCCCTGACCCTGCGAGTCTTGCGTATATTGGTCGCGCAAGGATGGCTTGGTGAAGTCGACGTGGTGGCCGGGAGCTTGTTCCTGCAACTAGATGAACTTCGCAGCCTGCTGACGCAGTTGCCTCAGGCGCGCCTGCACGTAGCCAGTTTCGACATCGCCAACCTTATGCGTCGTGCCGATCTGGCGTTGGGTTCGCCTGGTGTCTCCAGTTGGGAGCGCTGCTGCACTGGTCTACCAACGATCGCCATTAGCCAGGCAGACAATCAGGAAGAAATCGGTGCAGCCCTAGCCAGAGTCGGCGCTCACCTTTATCTGGGCAGGGCAGAAGACTTAGGCGATGAAGATATCCGCGCCGCACTTCAAGTTATGTGCGGGACGCCATGGTTGCGGCAGGCCATGGCCATAGCCTCACTGCGGGTGTGTGACGGTGGCGGCGCCTTGCGCGTGGCGAACGTGCTGTTGCGCTCGGCTATGCAGATTCGGCCTGCTGGTATAACCGACGCCACCTTGCTCTTTACTTGGCGCAATGACGAACGCACGCGGCGCCAGTCGTTGAATGCCTGCGAGTTGAATTATTCCGCTCACGTTGACTGGATGACGCGCACCTTGGCCAATCCGGACGAAATCCTGCTGCTAGGCCTTGAGAGCGGAGTACCGGCCGCCTGTGTGCGCTTCTCCATCAGCGGCGAACGGGCAAGGGTTTCTATCTATACAGATCCGGCGCGCCACGGCCAGGGTTTGGGCTCGGCCGCCTTGAAAGCGGCTAGTTCTTGGCTGCGGCTGGTGCGGCCGGAGTTACGCATCATCGAGGCAGACGTTTTACAGGATAACATCGCGTCTATTACTATGTTCAGGGTGGCAGGCTATATAGAACGCTGGTCGCGATATGAATTTCCACTTGAACCGGCGCGCTACAGTGAACCACGGAGCGATGAGAATGTTTGAAGTTAGCGGTCGAGCCATCGGGGCCAGCGTTCCCCCTTTTGTCATCGCCGAGATGTCGGGCAACCATAACCATTCTTTGGAACGTGCCATGCAATTGGTCGAGGCAGCCGCCGCTGCCGGTGCGCATGGACTAAAGCTTCAAACCTATACTGCCGATAGTATGACTATCGACTTGCAGCACGGCGAGTTCAGCATTAACGACAAGGACAGTCTGTGGGCCGGGCGTTCGCTGTACGATCTTTACCTTGAAGCACATACGCCGTGGGAGTGGCATGAACCGTTGTTCCGGCGCGCGCGTGAATTGGGTATGGTTCCATTTTCGACGCCTTTCGATGAGCGCGCGGTCGATTTCCTCGAATCGTTGGATGTAGCACTGTACAAGATCGCTTCTTTTGAAAACACAGACTTGCCGTTGATTCGTAGAGTGGCCGCCACCGGCAAGCCAGTGATTATTTCCACCGGAATGGCTTGTGTCGCCGAACTGGATGAAACCGTACGTGCAGCACGCGAAGCAGGCTGTCGTGATTTGGTGCTGCTGAAGTGCACCAGTACCTATCCTGCATCTCCGGAAAACTCTAACATTCGTACCATTCCTCACATGCGGGAATTGTTCAACTGCCAGATAGGTTTGTCCGACCACACCATGGGGTGCGGCGCCTCGGTCGCTGCGGTGGCTATGGGCGCAACCGTGATCGAAAAGCACTTCACTCTACGACGTGCCGACGGCGGTGTTGATTCCTCCTTTTCGATGGAACCAGACGAGATGCGCATCTTGGTTACTGAGACCGAGCGTGCTTGGCAATCCATGGGGCAGGTGGTTTACGGAGTTCAATCCGAGAATGAAAGCAGGTCGCTGGCTTACCGGCGATCGCTGTATGTGGTGAAAGATATTGCTGCCGGAGAGCAACTGACGCCTGAAAACGTGCGTGCGATCCGCCCGGGTTTTGGTTTGCCGCCGAAATATCTACCCCAAGTGATAGGGCTGTTGGCCCGCCGTGCTATCAAGCGTGGCACGGCGTTGGAATGGTCGTTGCTGGCTTAATGATGCTGGATGTCCTCATAATAGGTTGTGGTAATATCGCGGGCGGTTTTGATGCTGAGCGATTTAACACCGCTACACCATTCTCACATGCCGGCGCCTACTGCGCTCATGGTGGCTACAGGTTACGTGCCTGCGTAGAACCCGATGAAATTCGCAGGAGGGCGTTCCAAAGGCGGTGGCAGGTTGAGACTGCGTTCGCCAATCTGGAACAGGCTGCTACAAAGGGGGGGCGCTATGACGTTGTTAGCATCTGTTCGCCGACGCCCTTTCACGCTCAGGATTTGCGTGCCGTGCTCAAGATGCAGCCGCGGCTGGTGTTTTGCGAAAAACCGTTCACTGCCAACTTGGAAGAAGGCCGTGAACTGGTCGCAGCCTACTTCAAAGCCGGTATTCCTCTGCTAGTAAATTACACTCGGCGTTGGGATCCGCGGGTGCGTGCACTGGCTGCCGAATTGGCTCGAGGCGATTGGGGTCAGGTTCGCGCTGCTATCGGCTGCTATAACAAAGGCTTGTACAACAATGGTTCTCATATGCTGGATTTGCTGGAATTCTTGCTTGGGCCGTTAGTCGTGTTGGCTGCCGGTTTTCCTTGCACCGACATGTGGGCTGCCGACCCCAGTATTCCGGCCATGCTGATTTCGGCCAGTGGCGTGCCGGTTACGCTCAACTGCGGCCATGCCGGCGACTACGCATTGTTTGAACTCGAACTGATTACCGAACATGGAGCCGTGAAAATGGAAAACGGTGGCCTAGACTGGAAAGTGCGGCGTGCTACTCCTAGCACGAACTTTGCTGGTTACCAGGCCTTAGGCCCCGCTAGTCACGAGGAGGGCGCCATCGGCGGTGCAGCGCTTTCGGCAGTCACTGAAATCCAATCCATCCTGGTTGGCGGCGCCTTGCCTTCCTGCTCCGCCGATCATGCCCTTGCCGTGCAGGAACTATGTGAAACGATCCGCGCTGCCAGCAGACAACCAACCTGAATCAATAACAACATGAGTAACTTTTCGACCCTTGCCCTCCTTGGCGGAAAGCCTGTGCGAAACCGCCTGTTTCCAGCTCACCAGGTGATCGGTGAAGAAGAAAAAGCAGCCGTGGTACGTGTGTTGGAGAGCGGTATCCTGTCGCGCTTCCTCGGTGCTTGGCATCCCGACTTTTTCGGTGGCCCCGAGGTGCAGGCCTTTGAGAGGACTTGGGCCGATCTATGCCAAGTGAAATGCGGCATTTCGGTCAACTCTTGCACAAGTGGTTTGTATGCCGCGGTTGGTGCTGCCGGTGTGCAGCCAGGAGACGAAGTCATCGTCTCTCCTTATACTATGGCTGCTTCGGCTACCGCCGCTCTGATCTTCAATGGCGTACCGGTGTTTGCTGACATTGATCCTAGAACCTATTCCCTGTCAGCTGAAACCATACGTCCCCGTATCTCAGAGCGGACCAAGGCCATCATCATAGTCCACATCTTCGGCCAGTGCGCTGACATGGATCCGATTATGGAATTGGCGCGCGAACACAATCTGATAGTGATCGAGGATTGTGCCCAAGCGCCGTTTGCTACCTATAAGGGCCGACCGGCCGGAAGCTTGGGGCACATGGGGGTATTTTCGCTCAATTACCACAAACACATCCATACCGGCGAAGGTGGCATGGTTACCACCGATAGTGAGGGGCTGGCTGAACGGGTGCAACTGATTCGCAACCATGCCGAGGCGGTGGTCGAGAAGAAAGGCGTAAGCGACTTAACCAATATGATCGGCTTCAACTTTCGTTTGGGGGAGCTCGAAGCCGCCATCGGCCTGGAGCAACTGCGCAAGGGACCGCAGTTGATCAGCCAGCGCAAGGAAAATGTGCGTTATTTGGAAAGTCGGATTGGTCAGTTGCCTGGCCTCTCGATGCCAGAGGTTGGTGCGGCACAGGACCATGTGTACTATGTGCACGCACTAGACTACGATGAGCGTGCTGTCGGCGTGCCGCGCGAAAAATTGGTGCAAGCGCTAAAGGCCGAATTGCCAGCCACCGAATTGCGTGAAGGCGAAGGCCCGCTGATGGGGATGGGGTATGTTAGGCCTCTGTACATGCTGCCGCTTTTCCGCCAGCCCGTCGCAGCAGCCGGTCCGGATGCGCCAATTGCTCGCGCCCACGCTGCCGGACATGTTAGCTATGGTGACGGCCTGTGTCCGGCGGCCGAAGAGGCTCATTTCTCGCGCGTCATCACGCACGAGTTGATGCGCCCAGGTATGCAGCGTGCTGACCTCGATGATGTGGCAGCAGCTTTCCACAAGGTCTGGGATAACCTGGACCAACTGCGCACATGAGCGTATTGCCCAAGCTGCAGCTGGCTCTGGCTACCCTGGAAGGGCGTAGAGTCCGACTGCGCTCCTTCTCGCCTAATGACATAGGAACTCAGTATATAAGTTGGTTGAATGATCCACAGGTGGTACGCTACTCAAACCAGCGTTTCCGTCGCCATGATCGGACAAGTAGCGAGCAATATTTGGCCACATTCGTAGGTGGCGATAACCTGTTCGTTGCCATTGAGGACAAAATCTGCGGCAGCCTTTTGGGTACGATGACAGCCTATGTCGCGCGTCACCATGGCACGGTGGATGTCGGCCTGATGGTAGGTGAGCGCAGTGCTTGGGGCCAAGGCATTGGTCAAGAGGCTTGGAATCTTTTATGCAACTGGTTGCTTGGGCCTGAGGTTGGCTTGCGCAAGCTGACTGCCGGGGCTGCACGGCCGAATGTTGGTATGGTGCGCATCATGGAACGCTCCGGCATGCAGTTGGAAGCGGTGCGGAGCCAGCAGGAAATTATCGAGGGAGTGGCGGTGGACCTTGTCTATTACGCGCGCTTTGCCGACCATGGCTGAGAGCTCGTTCGTCGGTTTCGCCAGCGACGCCTTCGCCGACCTGCCACGAGACAGCGCCGTGGTTTGCCACGACGCAGGTGCCGCCAACGTCATCATCGCCGGATTACGTCAAACCGGGCGGCGCTCATGGCGCGCGTGCATGCAGGGACCGGCGGCTCGGCTGTGGGAAGCAGCTTTCAATGGTCCGGCTCCCTTTGACACCCCCGCGGCTGCTCTCAAGGGATCGAGTTTCCTGCTCTCCGGCACCGGATGGGCCAGCAGCCTTGAGCACGAGGCTAGGAAGCTCGCGCGGCAAGCAAGGCTGCCTCAAGCTGCGTTGGTTGACCATTGGGTGAATTACCGGCAACGCTTCGTTCGGGATGGTGAAACTGAATTGCCAGATGAAGTCTGGGTCAGCGACGAGGAAGCTCTGCGCTTGGCACACGAGGCATTTCCAGAGTTGAAACTGCGTCAAATCGAGAACTGGTATTTGAAACGAGAACTGGAACAGCTTGCAAAGCCGGGCATCGATGAGTCGCCCGAACTCTTGTACCTTGCTGAGCCTGCCCGCAGCGACTGGGGCCGAGGCTTGCCAGGGGAATTTCAAGCGCTGGATTATTTTGCATCCCGATTGCCCACGCTAGGTTTGCCGCCGGATTTGCGTATTCGCCTGCGGCCGCATCCTTCCGACCCCCCTGGTAAGTACGAGGCTTGGATTAACGCACATACGTGCATGCGGCTTGAACTGGATCAATTGCCATCAATGGCGGACGCTCTGGGGCGGGCGCGCTGGGTGGCCGGCTGTGAGTCCTATGGATTGGTGTTGGCGCTGGCGGCCGGTCGCAGTGTCTATTGCACCTTGCCGCCTTGGGCGCCACCCTGCCGACTGCCGCAGGCGGGACTGATCCACTTGGCGGTAGCGGAAAGAATAAGATGAGGTACTGTACTCACTGCCTGCAGCCCGACACTCGGCCCAATACCCGTTTCACCGAAGCTGGGTTGTGTCCGGCCTGCGATTATTTCGGCCGACTGGTCTATGTCGATTGGCAGGAACGGTTCGATATCCTTCAGGACTTACTGGCCAATTTCCCTCGTAAGCCGGGGCAGCAATTCGACTGTATCATCGGCGTTTCCGGCGGCAAGGACAGCACTCGGCAAGCGTTGTGGGTGCGTGACAAGATCAAGCTGCGTCCTCTGCTGGTTTGCCTGACTTACCCGCCGGAGCAGGTGACGCAACGCGGTGTGGATAATATTGCCAATCTCATTGAATTGGGTTTTGATGTTGTCATTTCTGCGCCGGGTCCAGCTACTTGGAAGCAGCTGATGCGGCAAAGTTTTGACCGCTTTACAAACTGGGCACGCTCTACTGAGCTGGCACTGTTTAGTTCGGTACCGCAGTTGGCGATTCGCTATGGCATTCCTCTAATTCTGTGGGGTGAGAATCCAGGCTTGCAGCTGGGCGACTTGAAGACTCTGGGCCGCACCGGTTACGATGGCAACAACCTGCGCTACATGAATACCCTTTCCGGTGGGGCGCTGGACTGGATGCTGGAGTCGGGTTTGCCTTTGCGTGACCTAATTCCATATCAGTACCCGAGTCCCGAACAGTTCGACGAGAATGGTTTACAAATCGTCTACCTCGGCTGGTTCCTCGGTGACTGGTCACTGGCCAATAATGGCATGTATTCGGCCAGCAATGGCTTAAAGATACGGGAAGACACGGTGGTCAATACCGGTGACCTTTGGGGCGTGACTTCTCTGGATGAGGATTGGGTGACGCTCAATCAGATGATCAAATACTACAAGTTTGGTTTCGGCCGAGTCACAGATTACGTGAACGAAGAAATCCGCCTCGGTCGCTTATCGCGTCAGCGAGGTATTGAATTGGTAGAAAATCACGACGACGCCTGTAGCGACGAATACATCGACAGTTTTTGCCAATACATCGGTATTAGCCTTGACTATTTCTGGGGCAAGGTGCACGCCTCGCTGAACCGCGAGCTATTCGATATTAACAGCCAGGGGTGTATCACTCGCAAGTTCAAGGTGGGGGTGGGGCTGTGACGCTGGGGATCGCGATGCCTGTTGCAACGATGCCATTGTCGATCGCTATCGTGGATTACGGCATGGGAAATCAGGCCTCAGTTGTCCATACCCTGCGCAGTCTGGGTTACCGAGTCAAGCTGGCTGCTTCTCCCGATGGCCTGGATGATGCACATTTGCTTGTTTTGCCGGGTGTGGGGGCTTTTCCAGCTGCCATGCAGGCACTCGATCAGCGCGGTCTAGTCGACTACCTGCAGCAGCAGGGCAGCCAGGGCCGCCCCATCCTCGGAATTTGCTTGGGTATGCAATTGTTGGCCGAGGCCTCGTACGAACACGGCTACACTGCCGGACTGGGGCTGATTCCGGGTGAATTCGTCCCCTTTGAGCGTAACGGCTGGCACATCGGCTGGAACACCATAGCCTGCCGGCCGGGAGATGCGCTGGTGGCGGCGGGGGCAGGCGAAGCCTTTTACTTCAATCACTCTTTCCATTATCAAGGTCCTGAGCACTTCCAGTTGGCGCGTGCCGGTGAACCGCGTCCCTGTGCCGCTATCATCCGCGACCGCCAAGTGGTGGGGATGCAATTCCACCCCGAGAAAAGTCAGGCAGCGGGCCGGATTTTGCTGCAAGACCTGATCAATGGGTTGATATATGCTTAAGAAACGTTTAATTGGAGTGGTGACCGTCAAGGATGGCTGGGCAGTCCAGTCTTTTGGTTACCACCGCTACTTACCTCTCGGAAAACCGCAATGGCTGGTCGAGAACCTCGACCGTTGGGGGGCTGACGAGATACTGGTGCAGTGCATAGACCGCTCGCAGAGCAAGTCCGGTCCAGATTTCGATTTGCTGGAAACGCTGGCGGGCCTAGGTCTGGGTACTCCTTTGATATATAGCGGCGGCATTGCAAGCGCCGAGGATGGCGTGAAGGTGGTCCAGGCAGGAGCCGACCGCATTGCTGTCGATTCGCTGCTGCATGATGCGCCGGAGGTGCTGTCAGAACTTGGCAGTAAACTCGGTGTGCAAGCTCTTGTGGCGGCAGTGCCGATGCGCATGAGGAAAAAAACACCTTGCTGGTACGAATATAGGACGCGCCGTGACCTGCCGCTCTCAGCGCTAGGAAAGGTACTCGGACACGGCTTGGCCTCTGAATTACTTGTGATCGACTGCCAGAATGAGGGGAACGCTTTCGCTTTCGACGCGCGCCTGTTGGACGCTCTGCCAGACTGGAACATGCCACTGTTGGTCTTTGGCGGCATCAGCGACGTGGCGCAGATGCAGGACCTGCTGGCGCGGCCGTGTGTTGCGGCGGTGGGGGTTGGAAACTTTCTGAGCTACCGCGAACTGGCCATCCAGCAATTTAAGAAAACATTGGCCAGCTCTGCGCTGCGCCCTGCGCTTTATGCCGCAGATTTTCCGCATTAAGCCAAATGACCACTCCAGTTTTCTGCAAACGCTGCCTGTATTCGACGGCGCATCCTCTTGGCCTGACGATAGACGAGGAAGGTATCTGCTCTGGTTGCCGCGTGCACGAGGAAAAAGACAGCTTGGACTGGCGCGCGCGCTTTGAAAGGCTGAGAACTCTAGTCGATCCATACCGCGACAAGTCAGGCCGCAATTACGACTGCATCGTTCCGGTGACTGGTGCGCAAGACTCGTACTACATCGTCCACGTGGTAAAGGAGAAGCTAGGGCTGAACCCGCTACTGGTGTCGTACAACAAGTACTTCAACACCCCGTTGGGAATACGCAACCTGGCCAACCTACGCATTCGCTTCAACTGCGATATTTTGAGCCAGAACGTCAACCCGCTCTCGGTCAAAAGGATCGTTCGCACAACACTGCGACGCTTCGGCAGCATTTACTGGCCCATCCTGGCAGGGCATACCGTATTTCCGGTGCAGACGTCGGTACGTTACCGGATCCCACTCATCATCTGGGGAGCACACCAAGGGCTGGAGCAGGTCGGCATGTTCTCGCACGAGCATGAAGTCGAGATGACGCGCCGCTACCGCAAGGACCACGACCTGATGGGCCACGAAGCAGACGACCTGTTATCCATATTCGACGACCTGGCCGAGTCAGACATCTGGCAATACCGCTACCCCGACGACGCCAGCTTGGAAGCGGTTGGTGTTCGTGGCATATATTTGGGTAACTATGTGCGCTGGGATCCTAAGGCACAGCACGAGAAGATGATGTGTAGCCATGGATACCAGACTGCCGTTTTTGGACGCACTTTCGATTGTTATGATCATGTGGATTGCTTCAACTACATGGACCTGCACGACAGGATCAAACTTTACAAGCATGGCTACTCTCGAGTGACCGATCATGCCACGCGGGAAATTCGCCACGGTCGAATGAGCCGCGAGCAAGGTTTGATGCTGGTGCGCCGTCACGAGCAGGTGCCGTTAGCTTGGTTAGACTATTTCTGCCAATGGCTGGGGGTGGAGCCGCGTGGCCTGCAATTCATCCTCGACCAGCACCGCAATCGACACTTCTGGCATGAAGGCGAACCGGGAAACTGGATTTTTCGTGGCTGGAGTACGTTGCAGGGCGAGGTTGACGAAGACGGCTTCGGTGCCGGTTTTCGTGCTACCAACAGCCTCGAGTGTGATGGCTTGCAAGGCTATATCACCGTTGGTAAGGGGTGGTCCGCACCTCCCAAGGCTACAACTTAGGCAGCAGAATGAAAATATTGGCTCTGGTACCCGCCCGCGGTGGTAGTAAGGGCATTCCGCGCAAAAACATTAAGCCGCTGGCCGGTAGGCCGCTGATCGCTTGGACAATCAGCGAGGCGCTGAAGTCGAAATACGTTGATCAGGTCATTGTTAGCACTGAGGACGTCGAGATCGCAGAGGTCGCCCGCTCCTGCGGGGCTAACGTGCCTTTCATGCGTCCGCAGGAACTGGCCCAAGATGGCACGCCTGGCGCTGCTCCTGCCATACATGCACTGGAGGCGCTGCCGGGTCACGACGTCGTGCTCCTGTTACAACCGACTTCGCCCTTGCGTCGTGCAGAAGACATCGATCTCTTCATTGAGCAGGCGCTGGCACAAAAGCCAAAGAGCATGACTTCTGTGTGCGAGACGCCCAAGAACCCGTATTGGATGTACACCCTCTCCCCGCAGTCCACGCTCACGCCTATCATCCAGGCGCCGACCATGCATTGCCGCCAGGATATGCCCGCCATTTATTCGACCAATGGCGCACTGTATTGGGCCGAGGCGGACTGGCTGAGGGCCAACAACACCTTCGTTACGGCCGAGACCACCGCATATATCATGCCGGCCGAACGTTCGGTTGATTTGGATACCCCCACCGACTGGAAGTTGGTGGAGCTCTTACTTGAAAATGAACGGGCTGGCAGCAAGCCCGATTAACCTGGCAGGCAAGAAATGGCAGAATTTTCCATCTCAGGACGCATGGTAGGCGATAACCACGTTCCGCTCGTGATCGCGGAAATCGGCATCAATCATGAGGGATCGCTACCCGTGGCCATCGAAATGGTCGATGCGGCAATCGATGCTGGCGCTGAAGTTATCAAGCACCAGACCCACGTGGTCGAGGACGAAATGTCGGATGAGGCCAAAAGCGTTATTCCCGGCAATGCTGACGTTTCGATCTATGAAATTATGGAGCGCTGTGCCCTGTCTGAGGCCGATGAAAAGAAGCTGATGGACTACGTGCATTCGCGAGGCGCGATTTTTATCAGTACCCCGTTCTCGCGCGCGGCGGCGGAGCGGCTAGCACGCTTCGACGTCCCCGCTTTCAAGATTGGTTCGGGGGAGTGCAACAACTACCCGCTGATCAAGCACGTGGCCAAGTATGGCAAGCCCATGATTGTCAGTACCGGCATGAATACGCTGGAGACGATTCGGCCTACAGTCGAAATTTTGCATAAGGCAGGCGTACCTTTCGCTCTTTTGCACTGCACCAACGTTTATCCGACCCCTCCGGATCTAGTGCGTCTAGGCGCTATGCAGGAATTGAAGCAAGCCTACCCGGATGCTGTGATCGGCTTGTCGGACCATACAGTATCCAATCACGTTTGTCTGGGCGCGGCCGCCCTTGGGGCTTCCATCCTGGAGCGGCATTTCACGGACCGCATGGATCGTCCCGGCCCAGATATCCTGTGTTCCATGGACCCGTCGGCGCTGGCCGATTTGGTGCAGGGGACGGCCGCCATTTTCAAGGCGCGTGGGGGAGGTAAGGGGCCGGTCGAAGCCGAAGTGCCTACCATAGCGTTTGCCTTTGCTTCTGTGGTTGCCTATAAAGCTATCGGGGAAGGCGATGTGCTGACCGAGGATAATCTGTGGTTGCGCCGCCCGGGCACAGGCAATTTCGGCCCGGCCGATTATGAGTTACTGCTTGGACGCGTGGCTGCCCGCGCTATCAAGGCTGGAGCTCAGATTCGCAAAGAAGACCTTCTCTAAGGATGTTTGCATTGAGTTCTGAAGAACAAAAACGTGTCATGTTTCTCACCGGCACTCGGGCGGATTTCGGTAAGCTCAAACCCTTGATCCGAGCGCTGGGTGCCGACGACAGTTTCGACGTCCTCGTTTTTATCACCGGTATGCACATGCTGCGCCGCTATGGCTATACCTGCCTTGAGGTGGAAAAGTCGGGATTTAGAAATCTGCACAAGTACATCAACCAGAACCTGAACGACGCCATGGATCAAGTTCTTTCCAAGACCATTTCAGGTTTGTCAGATTACGTGCGCGAGGTAAAGCCGGATCTGATGGTGATCCATGGCGACCGCGTCGAAGCGCTGGCGGCAGCATCGGTTGGCGCCTTCAACAACATCCTTACCGCCCATATCGAAGGAGGTGAGGTGTCAGGTACGATCGATGAGTCGGTGCGACACGCCGTGACCAAACTGTCGCACGTGCACTTCGTGGCGCATGAAGCGGCCAAGCGGCGCTTGATTCAGCTCGGCGAATTTGAAGAAAGCGTGTACGTGATCGGTTCGCCTGATATCGACGTGATGGAATCGTCCGATCTGCCCTCGATCGGGCAGGTTAAGTTGCAGTACGAGATCACCTTCTCGGATTACGCTGTTGTTTTATTCCACCCCGTGACCACCGAACTTGACGATTTAGGGCGCCAAGCACGCTGCATGGTCGATCAGTTGCTGCAAAGCGGGTTGAACTACGTGGTCATATATCCAAACAACGACACAGGCTCGGAAATTATTTTCCGAGAATATGAGCGCCTTGAAGGCCACCCTCGCTTCCGCGTTTTTCCGTCGATGCGCTTCGAGTCCTTTCTGACTATGCTCAAGCATGCCCGCTTCATCATCGGTAACTCCAGTGCCGGAATCCGCGAAGCGCCGCATTTTGGTACGCCGACCATCAATCTCGGCAGCCGGCAAAAACGCCGCGCGGTAGCCCAATCCATCATCGATACCGTTATCGCAGATGGGGATATCTTGAATGCGATAGCGGCAGCGAAAGATGCGCGTTTCGAACCTGAGCAACTGTTTGGTCTGGGTGATAGCGCCGAACGCTTCCACGAGGTGCTGCAGTCTCGCAAATTTTGGGGGACTGCACTGCAAAAAAATTTCGTCGACCAATTCGACCAATAATTCCTGAGCAGGTCGTTCAAGCGGCCAAACCAAATTCCACATGCTACAAAAACAAGAATCAATTTCTTCTACAAGACCGCTGGCGTTGGTCCACGTAGATACCCTGCGGCGCGAATACACCTCTGCATGGCTCCTGGGGCAGGAACTCAGCCAGCGCGGATTCCGCGTACTCCTCACCTCCCGTCTGAGTACAGGCCTGCTGCTGAAACTTCTGGCGCCGGACGTGCTGGTCCTGACCCATACCTTCACCCTGCCCAACGAAATCAAGCGCAAGGCGCGCGCTCGCGGCACACGTATCTACGTCAACATTGTCGAAGAAGTGATGGAAGACGAAACCTACATGGGTATCATGTACCGGCCGGATGTCGAAGTCGAGAACTTCGACGGCATCTTTACCTGGAGTGAGTGGGCGCGCGACTGGGTGATCAGAAACACACGACTTGGTGCCGACCGGGTGCACTGCGTAGGCTCGATCAGAAACAGCGTTTTGAAGCGCCTGCCGCCGCACCAGAAGACTGGTGTGGTTGGTCTGTTGAGCCGTTTTGAAAGCCTGAACACCTGGGACCGTCGTCACCCATTTATCGATCTGATGGGCATAGATGCTGAAGATACCAGCAACATCGACACCCGTTACTACTTCGAAAAAAAATTGATCGACGCGGAAGCCTTTTCCCTGACCTGTAAGCTGATCAGGCAACTGATTGCGGCCGGCAAGAAAGTGGTGATCCGCCCGCACCCCAACGAGTTCAAGGACTCTTACCACCTGCTGGAAACGGAATTCGGCAGTCAGCTGCTGATCGACGAAAGCCGCGACATTTGTGAATTTCTGGCGGGGGTCGATGTCGTGCTCGGTCCGGTATCCTCGGCCTACACCGAAGCTTATATTGCAGGCATTCCTATCGTCTCGCTCCATGGCATGCAGCGCTACCGCTATCAGGATCGCGAAGTTTACGAAAGCCTGGATCGCTTAAGCGTGGGCGCTTATCAGCCGAAAAATGTGGCTGAGTCGGTTAGGTTGTGTCTGCAACCAGATCTGGTACCCAAGCGCTCCCCAGAACTGGAGCAATATCTCGATGCATTCTATTCGTTGGGCCAACATCCTGATCCAGTGAGCGATGTCGCCGATGTCATCGCGCGTGAAGAGAGCCGCTTGTCTCTCCTCACTCGAAAGTCCAACCTGCTGGCAGCGCCTCTCCGGCTGGCGATCGACATCCTGCGCTTGATCCAAGCCCTGACCTTCGGCCGCAAAAAGGTGCCGTTCTCGGTCTTGCGCCAGTATCACTTCAACGCCTTGCTACACGAACCGAGCGATTTCATGAAGCGCCTGGTACCGAAGTCATGACGCTTTAGCCCAACGCTAACTCCGATGAACCAATACTGCCTCGTAACGACCTCGCTGCAAGCGGCTTGGGACGGCGAACACCCCAATCTCCTTCTGGGCGAATGGGCTCGTCCCTACGATCGCCGCTACGCTTGGTCACGGGCAAGTTTATGCGAACCACTGGTAGAGAATTCTGAGGAAAGGTTCCGCCAGTTTTGCCAGATCCAAGCGTTAGCCGGGAAATTGCTGGGTGAGCTTGCAGCAGCTCTGAACGAGGTCCATGGCTGCGAGCATGGTAGGAGATACTGGAATATTTTGCTCGGACACTGGCTGCAGCGTTTTCTGTGCATCCTTTTTAATCGCCATGCGACGCTGAAATGGGGGCTGGCACGCTACCCAGTTTCACATAGCAGGGTTCTGGATTCAGGCGGTTTCGAATTCTCCACGCGTGATAGCGGCGGGCTGGTGGCTGTTGCAAATGATCCGCGCTGGAATCACTTTCTCTTCGCGAGGCTTTTGCGCCAGACTACGAAGGTGACGTTGGTGCCGGTTTCAGATTTCGTTTCGGAAGATGATCGGGATACTGCAGCATTTGCTAAGGACGCCGCCCTCCCCGCCGTCGCTGGCCTTTCATTTATCAAGGTCGGCCTGCGTACGATAGTCCGCGATTTGCTTGCTAGCGCCAGCGCGTGGTTCACGCGCGACACGGATGCATTTATCCTTAACTCTTACCTGCCACGTTGGCAAGAAGTTTTGCTCTTCGCGGCCCTAGGTCAGGTGCCGCAGAAATGGCGAGTGCAAATGTTGCCAGAGTGGTCAGAAGATAAGATGTTGCGTGCGCGATTGAAAGCGCAACTGGAGCCGGTTGGCGACGAATTCGAACGGTTAGCCCGAGCCTGCTTGCCAGATTTCTTGCCTCGCTGCTTCTTGGAGGGGTATCGCGAGCTTGTGGCTATGTCCGCTCGTTTGCCTTGGCCTCGAGAGCCGAGGTTTATTTTTACATCTAACAATTTCGATTCGGACGAGTTGTTTAAGTTCTGGACTGCCACAAAAGTCGAGGCAGGCCGTCCCTATATTGTTGGGCAGCATGGTGCCGGTTATGGAACACATAAATACTTACAGACTTGCTACGCGCCGGAGCACAGCGCCAGTGATTGCTTTCTGACTTGGGGGTGGCGCAATGAGAACCCGAGGAACGTTCCGGCTTTTCTCCTGAAGACGGCGGGCATGAAGCGGCTTCGTCCGGCGGCCGACAACGCCCGGCAGCTTCTGATAGTAGCTCCGGTCGTGCCTAACCTAATCACTCACTGGGACACTCTGCAGGAATTTGCTCGCAACCAAGAATTCCAGTTCCGTTTGGTGCAAGCCTTGCCGCAAGAGTTGCGCCGTCATACGAGAGTTCGTCTGCACCATGGAGCAGCCCAGAAGAATTGGTGTGATGTCCAAAGATGGGGAGACGCAATTCCAACTGTTCCTGTTGATATCGGCAAAGTGCCACTAGAAAATGAATTGGAACAGGTGCGTTTGGTCGTGTTCACTTATGATTCGACGGGTATGTTGGAATTCTTTGCTCTGGATCGGCCTGCAATAAGCGTTTGGTATGGTGGCCTAGATCACTTGCTGCCGGAGGCCCGTGAAGATTATCAGAAACTTGTAGAAGTGGGGCTTATTCACCTTGATCCCGAGTTGGCTGCGGCTTGGGTTGCCAAGCATTGGGGCGATGTGCGTAGTTGGTGGGATAGTGCAACCGTAAGGCAGGCACGCGAGGGCTTTGCTCACAAATATGCTCGCCACAGCAAATCACCGGTTCTCAGCCTACGCAAACTGCTTCTTGGCGTACGGCCTACCTTGGGGGGGGCATGAATACTCTTGTCGTAACTGAGGAGTACGGTAAGCTGACCAAGGGAATGTTTCGGGTTTGGAGCTTGGTGTGTTCGCGGGGGGGGCATGGCCAAAGCGTAGAGCTTCTGATCAACCGAGAACATTGGCTTAAGGAAAAAGTTACTGTCGGTAGCATGGAGGGCATTACTAAGTTGCACTACTATCCCCTGCTCATGCCGCAAACTATCGCAGTTGGCGTGTTTTCAGTATTAGGGAATAACTTGCTGGCCGGGGCGCTGCGTTTTGCCTTGCGCAACCTGCTCAACTTGCTGACAATGCCTCTGTTTACCGTATGGTTGATGTCGCTTGTGAGAAGGCGGGGCGTTACGCATCTGGTCTGCCACCATGGTGGCTGGCCGGGTGGGGCCTTCGTGCGCTGGGCCATACTGGCATCGCGGCTGGCTGGGGTTCGTAAGTCTATTCTGGTGATACACAGTTTTCCGGCGCCTTATTCGCGCTTATTTAAATGCCTGCAGCGCTTGGAGGAAAGGGTCATAGGTAAGTGCGCTAGCGAAATTGTCACAGTTTCCCATGCCGCTGCTGCGGCATTGGCGCAGCGTAATTTTGGCAAGCCGGTTAAGGTGATTCACAATGGACTGCCCATTGCAACGCCGATGCTCGCTGGGGGGGCTGCCGAGCAGCAGGATGGGGCGCTGATTGGTTTTTTGGGCGCCTTAGTCCCCAATAAGGGAGCACATGTATTGCTGGATGCGGCGTTGCTGTTGCCTCCAGGTTGTCGCCTAGCGTTGGCAGGCCCAGGTGATGGTGGTTACATAGCTTGTTTACGTGCACATCCCGCCACGGCACTACACGAAATTTTGTTCTCTGGAAATCTGGAGGATGTCGGCGCTTTTCTTGCTCGTGTGGATGTGCTGGTCGTGCCATCGATTCGCTTCGAAGCTTTCGGTATGGTGATTCTTGAGGCGATGCAATATTCAAAGCCGATTATCTGTAGTGATTTTGGTGGGATGAAGGAGATCGTTGTGGATGGAGAAACCGGCTGTATAGTGCCAGCCGGTGATGCCGGTGCTCTGGCCTCTGCGATCCGGAAATTGTTGGCGAATCCGGCGTTGCGCCAGCGAATGGGTGCGGCGGGTAACGCACGACTAATAGAATTTTTTAATGCTGAGCGTATGGTTGCGAAATATGCAGCTCTCCTGATGTAAACGCCAGTGCCATCTTTATTCGATCGATAATAAAGGGACTCTCATGAAAACTGTCATACTTTGCGGCGGCTACGGTACCCGGATACGGGACGTGTCGGACCAATTACCCAAGCCGATGATTCCGGTCGGTCGCTTCCCTATTCTATGGCACATCATGAAGTACTACGCAAGCTTTGGCCACACTGACTTCGTACTTTGCCTAGGCTATAAGAGTCACGTTATCAAGGATTTCTTCCTCAACTACGACGCACATACCAAGGATTTCACAATCGAACTGGGGAGGAAGGGGAGCATCCATTTTCACACGGAGCAGGACGACTCACCATGGCGCGTGACCCTGGCCGAAACCGGCTTAGATGCCATGACGGGAGCGCGCATCAAGGCCGTCGAAAAATACATCGACGATGACGAATTCATGCTGACCTATGGCGACGGACTAGGCGACGTCGACATCGAGCGGCTGATCCGGCTACATCGTACGCATGGTAAGACGTTGACTCTAACCGGAGTGCGGCCCCCTGGTCGCTTTGGCGAACTGGTGCATGCTAATGGATTAGTCACTGAATTCAATGAGAAGCCGCAGGCTACAGCCGGCCGGATTTCCGGCGGCTTCTTCGTTGCCAACCGCAAGCTCTTCGACTACCTCGACCAAGACGACGCACTGGTATTTGAACAGGAGCCGATGCGCAAGCTGGTGAGTGACCGGCAGCTGATGGTGTATGAGCACGATGGTTTCTGGCAACCGATGGATACTCATCGCGAATATCAGCTTTTGAACTCGCTCTATGAAAAGGGAAAAGCGCCATGGGTACGCTGGTGAACGACGCATGCCTGCAAGTTTTTCGCGGAAAACGCGTTTTCGTTACAGGCCACACCGGTTTCAAGGGGTCGTGGCTGGCTCTGGTGCTCAGTGCCCTTGGCGCCGAGGTAATGGGCTATGCGCTGGCGCCGACCTATACCGATAGCCACTTCGACCGACTTGGGCTGCAAAAACGGCTTCTACATGTCGAGGGTGACATACGCGACCTACAGATAATGAACAAGGCTTTACAGGACTTCCAGCCCGAGTTTGTTTTCCATCTGGCGGCACAGGCCCTCGTGCGCGAATCCTATGCCAACCCGAAATCAACCTTCGACGTCAATGTCGGCGGTAGTGTTAACCTTCTGGAAGCGGTGCGGTCCTGCGCGAGTGTCAAGAGCTTGGTGTTCGTAACTTCCGACAAGTGCTACGAGAACGTCGAGTGGATCTGGGCCTACCGCGAAAATGATGTACTTGGCGGTCGCGACCCTTACAGTGCCTCGAAGGCGGCGGCGGAGATCGTATTTTCTTCTTATTTGCGTTCCTGGTTTGCAGCGCGCCCGGAATTTGGCGCCGCTTCGGTACGCGCTGGCAATGTGATCGGTGGTGGCGACTGGGCGGCGGATCGCATCGTCCCCGACTGCATTCGAGCTTTGGTGAGCAGGCAAGCCATCACCCTTCGGAATCCGGCAGCCACCCGGCCTTGGCAACACGTGCTGGAGCCGATCTCTGGCTACTTGAGGCTGGCTGCTCGGTTGTTCGAGGCGCCGCATCAGTATGAAGGTGCTTGGAATTTCGGTCCGCCGGTGGGGGACGCGCGCACAGTGTTGGATGTGGCGAATCACCTGTCTGCCCAGTTTGAAGGCGGTCAGGTAGTGGTAGATGCCTCTGCAAGCAATCCGCACGAAGCTAACCTGCTGCAACTTAATAGTGACAAGGCACGGCAGCTTTTGCAATGGGGTACTCGTTGGGACTTCGAGCAGACCCTGCAAGCTACAGGGAAGTGGTACCAGGAGGTGCTTCTGAAAGGAAAAGACGCGGCCGAGGTAAGTCTATCTCAGATCAATGAGTATTACGGAGGTTGAGTTGATTGATGGTGTAGTCATTACGCCGCTGCGACAGATCGTTGATGAACGCGGCAAAGTCATGCATATGTTGCGTTCCGACGCGCCGCATTTTAAGGGCTTCGGAGAAATTTATTTCTCAGCGGTCTACCCCGGCGCTATTAAGGGTTGGAATATCCACAAAAAGATGGTGCTGAACTATGCCGTTCCGTATGGACATATCAAATTTGTTCTTTATGACGATCGGCCCGAAAGCCCTACCAACGGAGAAGTGCAGGAAATCTTTATGGGGCCGGACAGTTATTGCTGCGTGACTGTGCCTCCTCTTGTGTGGAGTGGTTTTAAGGGGGTGGGTACAGAGACGGCGTTAGTTGCAAACTGCGCTAGTATTGGCCATGACCCGGCTGAGATCGACCGCCGGGATCCCTTCGACCCTTCGATACCCTATGACTGGGCGGTAAAGCAGCGCTGATGGCTAACATTCTAATTACCGGTGGTCTGGGTTACCTCGGAGGGCGTATTGCAGCGCACCTGGCCACAGCTGGACATTGCGTGACCGCCACCAGCCGTTGGCGGCAACCTTCCCCAGTTTGGCTGCCACAGATGCGCGTGCTGGCGCCAGCCTGGGATTCTCCGAAAGAGCTTGCAGAAGCCTGCGCCGGTATCGATTGTGTGGTACACCTGGCAGCGATGAACGAGATATATTCTGCTCTTGATCCCGTCGGGGCGTTGCGTGTCAACGGCTTGGCCAGTCTGGTGTTGCAAAAAGCCGCTCAAGATGCTGGTGTTCGGCGTTTTGTCTATTTTTCGACCGCCCATGTCTACGGTGCGCCGCTGGCAGGGAGAATCTGTGAAGTGACGCTGCCGCGGCCGCGTCACCCCTATGCCATCACGCATCGAGTTGCGGAGGATTTTGTGCTGGCCGCGCAAGCTGCGCGACAGCTCGAAGGTGTGGTTATCCGGCTTTCCAACGGGTTTGGTGTTCCGATGACGGCAGGGGTCGACCGCTGGACGCTTCTTGTCAACGACCTGTGCCGGCAGGCAGTCACCAGCGGAGAACTCAGGCTGCAGAGTGCTGGAACCCAGCTGCGTGATTTTATTACTCTAGATGACGTTGGTCGTGCCGTTCAACACCTGCTCGAATTAGATTCGCTGTCACTAGGCGATGGCTTGTTCAACCTGGGAGACCGTACGCTGTCTGTATTCGAAATGGCACAAAAGGTGGCATCGCGTGCAGCCACCCTGCTAGGTCGTGAAGTGCCGATCTTTCGTCTTTCAGACAATGGTGAACTGCCGTTGTATTTGTCCTATGAATGCGCCAAGCTTAAAGCCACAGGCTTTGCGCTACGTTCGGCGATGGACGATGAAATCGATAGCACCTTGGCGTTGTGTCAGCACGCTTTTGGCGGATAGGCTTTAAATGGGAAATCCACTTGTTTCAATCATCATTCCGACCTACAACCATGCCCATTTCCTGGGGGCGGCACTGGATTCTGTACTAAAGCAGACCTTTGCCGACTGGGAGGCCATCGTTATCGACAATTTTTCCGATGATGACACGGTGCGCGTGGTCGAATCCTTTGCTGACCCGCGCGTGCGCCTGGTGCAATTTGCAAACCAAGGCGTGATTGCTGCCTCGCGTAATCATGGCATCGCGCTAACTTTTGCGCCTTATGTTGCTTTCTTGGATTCCGACGATACGTGGCAACCGGAAAAGCTGGCGCTGTCGCTGGAAAAACTACACGCGGGGTTCGACTTGGTCTGCCATGCTGAAACCTGGGTCGGGCCTGGAAAACGGCGGCGCGAGGTAATGTACGGGCCGCGCGAACGCGCCAGTTATGAGATGCTGTTGTTTGAGGGTAATTGCATTTCAACCTCGGCAGTGGTGGTGGCGCGCAAACTACTTGAACAGGCAGGCTGTTTTAGCGAGAATCCGGCCTTCAATACTGCTGAAGACTATGACTTGTGGTTGAAACTGGTGGCTCAAGGTGCTCGTGTAGAGTTTATCACGCGCGTCCTAGGTGATTACCTGATCCACGACACCAACCAAAGTAAGGCTCCTTTGCGCAACATGCAGGCAGTGGAGTCCGTGGTTGAGCACCACCTGAAACAGCTTCCGCCCGGGATCGTCAGCGCGCAGCGTTTGGCGCGTCGGCGTGGGATTATTTATTACAGCGGAGCACGTAGTCTGCAAGCGGCCGGGCAATTCAGCAAAGCTTGGGTCTATTACTGGAAAGCTCTGCGCCTCAATCCGGGGCGGATGCAAACCTGGGGCGCTATGTTGTTTAACGCTTTGCGTCTGGTGCGCTGAAACCAAGATTCCTACAGGAGTTATAACATGACAGATGTTGCGATCATACTACCGGCATTCAATGAAGAACGTACCATCGGCCCAACTATAGAAGATTTTCACCAGGCCTTGCCCGAGGCTTCCATCTGGGTGATCAATAACCGTTCCACGGATGCGACGGAGGCCAGCGCTCGCTCCGTGCTGGAGCGCTTGAACTGCAGGGGAGGGGTAATCAATGAGCATCGCCAGGGAAAGGGCAATGCCGTCCGGCGCGGCTTTACCACGGTCGAAGCAGACGTTTACGTGCTCGCAGATGCGGACTGCACTTACCCCGCAGCCGACCTTTGCAAGCTGATGGCACCTGTGTTGGCGGGAGATGCCGACATGGTGGTCGGCGACCGTCATGTCGGTGGTCATTATGCCAATGAAAACAAACGTGCATTCCATGGCTTTGGCAACCGCTTGGTACGTGACTTGGTTAACCGGCTGTTCGGAGCCAATCTGTCGGATATTCTAAGCGGCTACCGAGTGTTCAGCCGGCGTTTCGTGAAGACTTACCCGGTGCTAGTGGAGGGGTTTGAGATTGAAACGGATATGACCCTGCATGCACTAGACAAACGTTTGTCCATCGTCGAGTTGCCAGTGGAATACCGTGATCGGCCTGACGGCAGCGCTTCCAAACTGAACACTTTTCGAGACGGCATACGTGTCCTGCGCACCTTAGTCAACATCCTTCGCCATTACCAGCCACTGGTTTTTTTCGGTGGTTTTGCGCTATTGCTTTTGGTTCTCGGGTTGGTGTTAGGTACGCCGGTGGTGGAAGAATTTATCCGTACTCGTTACGTCAGCCACGTGCCTCTGGCAATCCTTAGTACGGGGGTGGTCGTGATTGCGGTATTGCTTGGTGCCGTCGGATTAATCTTAGATTCAATTGTGTATCTTGACCGGCGTGTATTTGAACGTGAGCTGCTGCGTCGAGGTTCGGAAAAAAGGGAGGTAGCGGTCAGCAAGCACTAGTTGCTGCCAGTGCTAATTTTGCGAGAAGAACCTTCCCTAATTTCTCTCGAGTCATACTGTGCCAAACAACTATCACACCGCCTTGCGGCAATACATTTTTTTTCTTTGCAACGGTGGCATGCTTGGGCTTTTGACTTGGGCTTTACAATTGGGGATCTACCGCATGATTGCGTCGGGCAGCCAACGCGATTATGCATTGGCTTCCGCACTAGCCTGTCTCCCAGTGATTTTTCTCAACTGCGCAATACAACGGCGTCTGATTTTCAAGCGACATGGCCCTCTTCTTCAATTTGTTCTGGCGAATCTGTTTATGATGGTTTTCGTTAGCCTGCTTTCGCCTTTGTGCCGCAGTTTTGTCGACTGGGCGTTGCGTGGCGGATACGGCGAAACGCTTGGCTTTGCTGCGGCCTCTCTGATCGGCTCGATCCCGTCCTTTCTGATTAATAAGTTCTGGGTGTTTAAACCCCGCGTGGTACAGCGCCTTTCATAACTTGGGCGTCAAGCGTAAGAAGCACGTTAGAAAATGTACAGTCTTGAACAGCTACTAGCACCGCCGCCGCTTTCGGCCCTATTATCTATTGCCCTAGTTGCTGGCTTGGATTGCTTGGGCTTGGTTTTTTTGCGCCGCAGCGCTTTGTTGTCCTTCAATCCTCACAATAGTAGTTCCGACGCGGGTGACGATCTGCGCTGGCAAGCTATCGTGGTTGGTGCAATGCTGTTGGCTACAGTCCTGTTTCCCATGGTGTTGTTTGGTGTTGCCAGCCGATTCATGATGCAGGGGGTTGCCATCTGTCTCTTAGTAGCCGGCACACTGCATCTTGTATTGGTTTCCTGCCACTGTTTTCGCCTCTGGAACAGTCTGAGCGCTTGGATCGGTCAAAATTTTTTCCCTCGTTTGATTATCCTATCGCTCGTTATAGGCATGTTCCTTCTGGCGTTAGGACCGGTGACCAATGCCGACGCGCTCGATTACCATATTGGCGCCGCTATTGCCATGCTCAATAACGGCGGGATGCCAGGGCATCCCGAATGGTTCCATAGCCGTCTTGCCGGCAACGGCGAAGTGCTTAATGCACTCGGATTGGCAGTGGGGGCGGAACAGTTCGGCGCACTGCTGCAGTTCGCGAGCTTGATCGCCGTCGTCGGTTTGATGCTAACAGCCCAGAGACGTCCAGCCGTGTATTCTGTTAGCGCTGGTGACTTAGTGCTGCTTGCCGTACTCTCGAGTCCAGTTTTGCTATTCCTAATTAGTGCGCCCAAGCCGCAACTTTGGCCGATCGCAATGACTACGTTGGCCTTTGCCTTGCTGGTCCACCCGTCAGTGAACCATCTGGACAAGCGCGCGTTGTGGGCTCGATATGCACTGGTGTGTGCTCTTTGTATGAGCGCAACGCAGGCTAAATTTAATTTCCTCCTTGGCGGTGGAATTGTCGGCGGACTAGCGGTCTACACCATGCTGTGGCGTCGTCAGCTAGTACCAGCGATTCTGATTGCTGTCTTAATATCGATGACTGTCATGTTGCCTTCGCTTGTCTGGAAAGCGCATACCTACGGCGCCTCTTTGCTGGATAGTCTGCTGAGCCCGCTACCAGGGCATTTGCCTGGCACCGACCGCATGATTGCGTATGCGCGAAACAACCCTGATTTCGTAAGTGTTTTTCCTTTCCCAATTTCTATTCTGCTGCCCAGTAATGCTGGCGGCGTGACTACAGTGCTGGGAATAGGTTGGATCCTTTTCTTCTGGTGGCGGCCACAGGCGTGTGACCGGGTTTCCGGTACGACCGTCCTGCTTGCTATCCTCGCTACGGCGATTGCAGCGCCGCCCAGTGCGCGCATGTATCTTGAGCCTTACTTCTGGATTCTTTTTCTGTTTTCATTGCAGTTGGCTTGGAACTCTCCCACTTTTCCATCGTGGGTGCGCTGGGCCATCTGGTTACAGACGGGGGGGTGTGTGATGGCGTGCTGGTTTGGAGTGTTTACACTCTTTCCCGGTGCCTTGACTACCGCTTGGCGAACGAAGATTATGGAGCGATCTGCTAATGGCTATGACCTTATGCGCTGGGCCGACCAAGTTCTGCCGGCCGATGCCGTATTGATTAATGGTCATCGATCAATGGCGCTGGCTCCGCGCAAGGCCTTAGATTACAGTTGGACCAATCAAGTCGACCCAGCTAGCACAGAAGCAATGCCCTACCTCCTTGCAATTAAGGCGGCAGGGGTAAGCCACATCCTTTTGCCGGACCGGATTGCGAACCAGCTACCTTTGTCTGGCTGTTTCGGATCTGTGTTCGCCGGTCCTGGGCCTGGGCGCTTGGTGTCACGCAATCCTTTCAATCAGGGATCCTCATACGAGGCTTGGATTTTGGAGTTCTATGCCGACAGGCTGCCAGGTTGCGCACTTCAGAAGGGGGCGTTTAACACCTCATTGCCTAGCCAAGCTTCCGGCCGATTTGCAAACGAGTTGGCCAGTAAACTATGAGCAGGGTGATTAACGACGAAGATTCGATGCTGGGAATCGATCAGGCAGGGGGCTTGCCCCACCAGCGGAGCAACTGAATGTCCATTCTGCGTTCAGTGTTACCGATCACCTATCCTGTCCTTCGGGCTGGCAAATATTTGCGCCGTGTGCTGTCGAGCGAGGCTCGGCCTGATCTGCGGGTGCTGCTTTATCACGATGTCGCGCCAGCACAGTTCGACTGTTTTGTGAGTCAACTGAAGTGGTTGGGGAGGCGTTGGCGCTTTATCACACCTTCCGAATTCGAAGCTATCGTCGATGGGGAGGAAATGCCGCAGCAGGATTCGCTGTTGCTGACCTTCGACGATGGCTTTGCCTCCAACTTGCAGGTTGCGCAATATCTTTTGCAGCCGGCAGGTATCCGGGCACTGTTTTTCGTCGCCACAGATTTTATTGAACAGACTGATGCAGTTGCTGCGCGCCGCTTCATCTGTGAACGTCTTAAGGCAGGTGTTAACCCTGATGCGCTGCCAGTGCATTGGAAAAATATGTCTTGGTCCGACTTGGCCGTCTTACGAAAGCTTGGCCATACCATAGGGGCGCATACTGCCTCACATCAGCAGCTTTGTTCCGGTGTGCATCCGGAAGTGATGCGACAGGAAATCGTCGGTGGTGCAGACCGTTTGCAAGCAAACCTGGGGGCACCGGTGCGCCACTTTGCTTTTCCATTCGGCAACTTTGTCAGCTTTAGCAAGGAGGCAATGGCGATTGCGGCCCAGCGATTCGAATACATCTATTCTGGTCTGCGCGGTAATAACTTACCGCATCCGCAGCCTTACGCTCTGCGGCGAGATTCGCAGACGCCGAGTGACAACATGCCACTCCTGGGCGCTTTTTTAGAAGGTGCGAGCGACTTTCGCTATCGACCGCTGAATGCTGTGTTCGACGAGTGGGCGGGCTCGCTTATGCCGGCTAACCAGCGTACGGCGGGGGGCATGCGGCAGAAGGAGAAATCATGACGGTGGTGGTACCATTGCCCGGCTGGATGGCTCTGCTGCGTGCGGCTAGGCCAGTTCCAGTCAATAGAGTCCAGCTAGCCGCACCCTGGACGCGCGGCGAAAACGTGGCTGCAGGCTGGTTGTCGAAAACAGCCTGGTCTTTGGCTTTAGTTGCGCACTGGCGCAAACAGTTCCAAGATGGACGTCGACCTTGCGTCTGGGTGCCCAATTATTTCTGCAATGGCAGCCTATTGGCCTTGCGGCAGTTGCCGGCACGGCTGCATTTCTACCCTGTAATGTCCGACCTTCGACCGGACTATAGGTCGATCCGGCAACAAGTAAAAGAACAGCCGCCTGACATCTTTTTGCTGGTGCACTATTTCGGCCTGCCTGCGCCTGCTGCTGAAGCGCGCGAGTTCTGTAAGCACGTTGATGCGTGGTTGGTTGAGGACGCAACTCACGTGCTGCAGCCTATTCCCGGTGTGGGAGTAGAGGGTGATTTCATTCTTTACAGCCCACATAAATTGCTAGCATTGCCACATGGCGCGCTCTTGTTGGCGCGTCCGCAGGGCGCAAGTAAGTTGGGTGAGCAAGGTTTAGCGCGCCTAGGAGAGCCAGCTTCTTGGGCCGGGCAGTTGAAAAGTGAATTCGCAATTTCGTCTGTGGGCGGTGGTGTTTGGCAAACACTGGCTTGGAGTTCGAAACGAATACTGCAAAAACTCGGCTTAGGTTCTAGTTTAAGGCCATTAGCCTTTGTTGATGAACCGGGGCATGTAACCCTGCCAGGGCCGGATGTTAGTCAATTCTCTTTACGCCTATTGGAGCAATACCTTAAAGACCTACCCATGGTGCGCGCCTGGAGGCAGCGTCATCAGTTGATGCTGGACGAGCTTGTGGTGCAGTCCGGTTGTTACGGATTGGTACCGGATTGGCGATTGACGAAAGGTTCCTACACGCCATACATAGCTCCTTATCGTGCAGATGATCCTGAGGCTGCGTTCAGTAGCTTGCGTGCACGCGGCGTTCACGCAAGCACGTGGCCAGACTTGCCGCCGGAAGTGGTGGCAGTGCCCGGGCAGCATAAAGCCGCGCTGGATTTACGTGCTTCGCATATATTTTTACCTCTTCATCAATCATTGCGCAGTCGTGACATTTCGTGTGGCTTTGAAGTGCCGCAGTTACAGCCGGTCGTTGCTTCCATCGAGCTACAGGAAATAAACTGTTGCCAGAGTTGGAGGCATTTGCTGGAAAAAACATCTGCCAGTAACTTGCTGCAATCTTGGAGCTATGGTGAGAGTAAAGCGAGTACCGATAACTGGCAGCCGCGGCGCTTAGTCTTGAAATATTCTGGGCAGCCGGTTGCGCTGGTTCAGGTTTTACAACGTCGGCTTGGGAGGTTCGTTACCATTTCGCGCATCAACCGTGGTCCGCTTTTCCTGCCCGGAGCAAATCCGGCACTAGAGCAGGCTTGTTTCAACATGTTGAGCAACGTGTTTGGCTGCTGGAGCCGTGGGCGAATGCTCTTTTGGGCGCCGGAGTGCCGCTTGCATGGGAGTAGTCTGATTCAGTTGCAGCGTGCTGGTTTCTATCTGATGTCACCTCGCGGCTGGTCGTCGTCCATAATCGACCTCGGTCAGAGCGAGGATAAGCTTCGCGCTGGCTTGTCAGGTGGTTGGCGCAATATGCTAAACGTGGCCCATCGACAGCAATTAGATGTGGAGGAAGTACGCGACAGCGTGGTATTTGAGGGCTTGCTGGTTAATTGTAGTGAGATGATGCGAGCACGAGGTATGCCGTTCCCGGCTCATCTTTACCGCGCTCTATGGAAGCAGATGGAACTGGATAGGGAGTCCTGTTTGTTGCTGGCTGTGCGCTGTGGGGAAGAGTTGTTAGCAGCAACCTGGACTGTGCAGCATGGCAATAGCTCTACGTATCTCATGGGGTGGAGTGGAGAGCAGGGGCGTAAGCTGCATGCGCACCACATTCTGTTGTGGGAAACGATGCTGCGCTTGAAAGTACGTGGCTTGCGCTGGTTTGATAGCGGTGGCATCGATGAAGAGCGCACTGGCGGTATCGCGGCTTTCAAGCTTGGATTGGGAGGAGAGCGCTACAGCCTTGTAGGTGAAGGATGGTGTTGCTGAATAACGTGGCCTTGCGAGTCCTGCACGTGGTGGACGATTTTTCGACCACCAATACCGGCGTTACCAGCACCGTCAGGCAGCTGACGCAGTGGCAAGCTAAACACTGTGATTGGGTGGGCGTACACACTACCGGTGAAATTGATTTGCCTGACCCTGAAGGAGTGCAACTGGTTCGAACTGCCGCTCATCCGATGACCCCGTTCTGGCGCTGGCCCATTACCGGTTTGCACGGGTTGCTAGAAGTGATCGATACTAACCTAGTTACTCACGTGCACATCCATGAGTTTTGGCGCGGTGCTTACATCGCCGGAATACTTGCCGCCCGTCGACGTAATTTGCCTGTTATATTGAGTGCCCACGGTTCGACTGCGCCATGGGCTTTGTATGGGCAAGGGCGGTTCAAGGGCTGGAAGAAAAGCCTCTATTGGCAATTGTTCGGTCGATTTTTTCTCCCCGCCGATGTGGTGCTGCATGCGATCACACCGCTGGAAGCATTTCATATAGAAGATTTCTTTGGCCGCGAGCCACGGGCGGTGATACCAAATGCGTTGAGTATGGGGGCAGTTACCGAGGGTGCAGGGGGGGCAGTACCTGCCCGGCGTTTTGTTTTTCTTGGTCGCCTGCATCCGGTCAAGGGCGTGGATTTGCTGATTGAGGCGTTCGGTAACGCCCATCTGGACGACGACTGGGAGCTCGTCATAGCTGGCCCGGAAGAGGTGCCCGCCTATGTTGCCCAATTGAAGGCCTTGGCCGCGGCTAGTCCACGCGCCATGCGCATCCGCTTTGCCGGCCCGTTGTACGGCTCGGAGAAAACTAGTTTGCTTCAGTCTGCCTGGGCTGTGGTTGTGCCCTCTCGCACGGAAGTGATGGGTATGGTTAACTTGGAGTCTGCCAGCCTAGCTACCCCTTCTATCACTACGCCCAATACCGGGCTTGATGAATGGGCCCGCATTGGCGGTATGCTGGTCGCCGATAATGTTGTTGCCCTGCAGGATGCGTTGCAGGTTTGTAGCGCTTGGTCGCAGCAGGAACGTCTACAGCGTGGTTACGAGAGTCGTCGGTATGTGTTGCAACGCTACAGCCTTGAGGCGGTAGGGCAGCAGTGGCTGCAGCTCTATCAAAGCACAGTAGCTACGGCTGCGCACGCTTGTATGCAAACTGCTACGCGCACGAGGCGCTGAACTGCTAGTAGATTTACACCTGGATACTCAATTGAAGCTACTGGTTGTTTCCCAATATTTTTTTCCTGAGAATTTCAGGGTCAACGAGCTAGTCGCCGAATTGGTCAGGCGCGGCCACGAGGTGACTGTGCTCACCGGTATGCCCAACTATCCGCAAGGCCGGTTTTTTGAAGGCTACGGCTGGCGTGGGCCTAGACACGAACTGTTTGCTGGAGCCAAAGTCCTTCGAGTACCGTTGATTCCACGGGGCAAAGGTGGCGGCTTGCGTTTGGTGCTGAATTATCTTTCATTTGCATTGTTTGCCTCACTGGTTGCTTTTTGGCGCTTACCACGCGAGCATGATGCGATTTTTGTATTCGAAGTGTCTCCCGTGACGGTGGGCTTGCCCGCAATCGTGGCAGCTTGGCGCTCCAAGGCGCCGATTCTCTTCTGGGTGCTGGACTTGTGGCCGCAGTCACTGCTGGCAACTGGTGCCGTGCGTGCAGGCTGGTTACTGAAGCTCGTGGCGCAAGGCGTACGCTGGATTTATTCTCGTTGCGAGTTGGTATTGGGACAGTCGCGTGCTTTTTTGGACAGTATCCATGAACTCGGAGCTGACCCGGTACGGCTGCGTTATTTTCCGAACTGGATTGAAGCCGAGTATGAGGCAGCTCCTTCCACTGCCAAAGTAATTAGACAAGGCGAGTTCCGTATTGTTTATGCCGGCAATATTGGCGTGGCGCAAGACTTCCCGGCGATAATTGAAGCTGCAGCCTTACTGGCCGAAACCGCTCCTCATGTGCGTTGGGTTTTAGCAGGCGACGGGAGGCTTTTTCATTGGGTTAAGTCCGAAATTTACAGGCGGGGCTTAGTTGGAAAGTTTGAACTGCTGGGGCAATTGCCTTCTGCTTGCATGCCGAAACTGTTCGCCAGTGCTGATGCCTTGCTAGTGACGCTGCGCGCCGATCCCGTGTTTTCCCTCACAATTCCAGGTAAGGTCCAGTCTTACTTGGCATCTGGAAAGCCAGTTTTGGCGATGATTGACGGCGAGGGCGCGCGCGTTGTTGTAGAGTCGGGAGCAGGACTGGTCGCCGCCGCAGGTGACTCGTCGCAACTGGCGCGGCTGGCAATACAGCTCGCTGAAATGCCAGTCAACGATTTGGCGGCAATGGGGCTGCGGGCGCGGCAGTACGCCATGAGAGAATTTGGGCGTCAGAAGCTATTTGACCGGCTGGAAGGCTGGTTGCAGGAAGCTATAGAAGATTATCAATTGAGAACTAAGAGTGACTATGTACGCAGACTTTGAAAACGCCACTATCCTGATAACCGGAGGCACGGGTTCGTTTGGCAATGCTTTACTAGGCTTGCTGATGCGTTCGAAGGTTCGGCAGATTCGCATATTTTCGAGAGACGAACTGAAGCAGGAACACATGCGCATCAAGCACAACGATCAGCGCTTGCGCTTTTACATTGGTGATATTCGTGATCGTGCCAGTCTGGATGGTGCCATGGGGGGGGTCGACTATGTATTCCATGCAGCGGCATTGAAGCAGGTCCCTTCATGTGAGTTTTTTCCGGTGCAGGCGGTGCAGACCAATGTTGCCGGGAGTATGAACGTGGTCGAATCAGCAGTTGCGCATCGCGTGAAAAGGGCTGTATTCCTGTCGACCGACAAGGCGGTGTACCCGGTCAATGCGATGGGGATGACCAAGGCTTTGATGGAGAAGATTACCACCGCAGCAGCCCGTGCTGCCGCAGAGGGTGACACTATCTTGTCTAGTGTTCGTTATGGCAATGTAATGTGCTCGCGTGGATCAGTGATTCCGCTTTTCATTGAGCAGATCAAGGCCAACAAGCCGCTTACACTAACGGTGCCGGAAATGACTCGCTTTCTGTTGCCGTTACCGCATGCCATCGAGTTGGTGACATTCGCTTTCCAGCATGCAAACCAGGGCGATTTGTTCATAAAAAAGGCGCCCGCCTGTACGGTACAGGTGCTGGCACAGGCGTTACTGGAGTTGTTCGGGGCTACTGTGCCGTTGCAAGTGATAGGCATGCGCCATGGAGAAAAGATATACGAGACGCTAGCCACTCGAGAGGAATTGGCCAAAGCACAAGACATGGGCGACTACTACCGCGTTCCCATGGATGATCGTGACCTCAACTACGGTAAATATTTCACCGAAGGTGACACAAAGGAGCATAGCCTCGAGGATTATCACTCACACAACACCGAGCGGCTGGAGCTGCAGCAGGTTAAACGACTGCTTTTGACCCTGCCACAGGTGTGCGCTGAGCTAAAAGCAGTTGGGCGACCGTTGGAGCTCCTATGAGATTGGGCATTACCGGTGCAAGTGGGTTGCTCGGATTTCATGCGCGCTGTTGCCTGCACGCCCATAACGGTGAGTATGAAATCAGGTTGGCAAGCCGCACCACCTTCGAATCGAACGACGAGTTGGATCGGTTTGTGTGCGGACTGGACGGTATTTTGCATTTCGCCGGCATGAACCGCGGGGATGAACAGAGGATCGAGGCTGCCAATATCGCTATTACGCGCGATTTAGTAGCCGCGCTGCGTCGAACTAACTCGCGGCCGGCGATTGCCTATGCCAATTCCACCCATTGCTGCCGCGATACTGGATATGGTCGTGGTAAGCGGGCTAGCGCTGAATTGTTAGAGCAATGGGGCGCGGAAAGCGGTGCCCGAGTGGGCAATTTCATCCTGCCGCACGTATTCGGTGAAGGTGGCAAGCCGTTTTACAACTCGGTGGTTTCGACCTTCTGTCACCAACTGGCGCGCTTCGAAGAGCCTCTCATTGAGATCGATGGGGAACTGGAATTGTTACATGCGCAGGATGTTGCGAAGCATCTGATTGCCTGGCTATGCAATGGCAATGCTTATGGCGGATGCCAGCGCATAGAAGGAACGCGGATGAGGGTGAGCGCCATGCTAGAGCGTTTACGCATGTTGTTGAAGCGTTACGTCGAGCAGGGTACGTTGCCTAATCTCGTTGCGCATCTCGATCTCTGTTTGTTCAATACCTTGCGCAGCTACCTCTATCCTGCTCTCTATCCTCGGCCATTGAAGTTAAACAAGGACGCTAGGGGCGAATTGTTTGAAGCGGTCAAGGCCGACCAGGGGGGGCAAATCTTTCTCTCGACCACGCTGCCCGATGCCACCCGCGGCAATCACTGGCATCTGAGCAAAATCGAGCGCTTTCTGGTGGTCGGTGGGCGCGGCACAATTCGTATCCGCAAGTTGTTCTCCGACGAAGTTCTGAGTTTCGAAGTCAGTGGCGATGCCCCCGTCTATATTGATATCCCTACCCTGCACACCCATTCCATCACAAATACCGGTGAAGGCTTGTTGCAGACATTGTTCTGGTCGAATGAAATCTTCGATGCGGCCCATCCCGACACCTATTCCGAAGCGGTGCTGCAATGAGAAAACTAAAAATTATGACCATTGTCGGTACACGTCCGGAAATCATCCGGCTCTCGCGTGTGCTGGCCAAGCTGGATGCACATACGGAGCACGTGCTGGTGCATACTGGGCAGAATTACGACTACGAACTCAATGAGATTTTTTTTAGGGAACTGGCTCTGCGGCCACCCGACTACTTTCTGGAGGCGGTAGGCGTTACTGCTGTTGAAACGATCGGCAATATCCTGGCCCGTATCGACCCTGTGCTGGAGCAGGAAAATCCGGATGCATTGCTGGTGCTCGGTGACACCAATTCTTGTCTTGCAGTGATTGCTGCTAAGAAGCGCCACATTCCCATCTTTCATATGGAAGCAGGCAATCGCTGTTTTGACCAGCGCGTACCTGAGGAAAGTAACCGCAAGGTTGTGGACCATTTGGCCGATATCAATATGCCTTACAGTGATATCGCCCGCGAATACCTGTTGCGCGAAGGTTTGTCACCCGATCGCGTGGTCAAGACTGGTAGTCCGATGTACGAGGTATTACATCACTACTTGCCGCTGATTGAGGCCTCTGACGTTTTGCAGCGCATGCAATTGCAGCAAGGCTGTTATTTTGCGCTCAGTTGTCACCGCGAAGAAAATGTCGATAGCTTAGGAGGCGTCGAGAGTCTGGCGGCGCTCCTGAACGGCCTAGCTGCGGAGTATGATCTGCCGGTGATCATGTCGACCCACCCACGCACCCGGAAACGTATCGATGCTCTAGGAATTGCGCTGGACTCACGGGTGCAGCTGTTGAAGCCGCTCGGGCTGCCCGATTATGTGCAGCTGCAAAGGAAAGCTCGCGCCGTGCTTTCCGACAGCGGTACCATCACGGAAGAGTCCAACATCCTCAATTTTCCGGCACTTAATATTCGCCAGGCCCATGAAAGGCCGGAAGGTATGGAAGAGGGGGCTGTAATGATGACTGGACTGTCGTTAGAACGAGTGTGCCAAGGCCTTGCCGTACTCGAATCACAGCCGCGAGGAAGCGCAGCGATGCGCGGTATTCAACCTGTACGTGACTATGCCGTTCCCAACGTCTCGGACAAGGTCTTGCGAATCATTCTGAGTTATACCGATTACGTGAAACGGGTTGTTTGGCAGGAATGATTGAGAAATGAAAGTCCTGGTCACCGGAGCGAGCGGTTTTGTCGGGAGTGCCTTGGTGCCTTTCCTACGGGGCTGCGGTTTCGAGGTGGTGGCCGCTACCCGAAAAGGAGCAAATGATGGTGAAGTAGCGATCCCTGATGTAGGCCCCTCTACAGATTGGAAAGCTGCTTTGGTAGATTGCCAGGCAGTGGTGCACGCTGCGGCACGAGTGCATCGCATGGAAGAAGCTGCTCTGGACGGGCTGGTTCAGGCACGCTTGGTGAACACAGCTGGCACTCTGCAACTGGCGCGTCAAGCCGCTGTTGCAGGTGTGCGCAGGTTTGTCTTCATCAGCAGCGTAAAAGTGAATGGCGAATTCGGTTTTTTCAGCACTGATTCTCCTTGCTGTCCAAAAGATGCTTACGGCATTTCAAAGCGTGAGGCGGAAGTAGGGCTTGCTGAAATTGCGACTCTGACCGGCATGCAACTGATCGTGTTGCGCCTTCCTCTAGTCTACGGGCCTGGCGTGGGGGGCAATTTCTTGAGCCTGATGCACTTGGTCAAGCGTGGCCTACCTTTGCCATTGGGCGCAGTGGCTAATCGTCGCAGCATGCTCTATCTTCGCAATTTAGTTGATGCAATCCGTGCTTGCCTGCAGGTCTCGATTGAGGGTAATCGTTGGTGGTATGTCAGTGACGGAGAAGACATTTCTACGGCAGAATTGATACGACGTTTGTCCGCTGCCATGGGGGTACAGCCTTGCCTTCCGTCGGTGTCCACTTCTTTGGTTCGTTTTGGCTCAGCAGCGCTTGGCAAGGCTGCCATGGCGAGCCGCATTTTGGACTCGTTGACAGTAGACAGTGGGCCGCTTTGTGATCAACTGAATTGGCGAGCTCCCTACAGCATGTCGGAAGGGTTGCAAGCCACTGTTGCTTGGTTTCTCGAACAGAGCGCTAATAAATTTAAGGGGATTTCTATCAGCAAACGCTTGTTTGATGTTTTTCTTGCGCTGGTGTGTGTGTGTGTGTTGCTACTGCCTACCATTTTGGTGGCGTTGGCTGTGCGGCTAACTTCACCTGGCCCCGTACTGTACTGGAGCAATCGGATAGGACGTGACAACCGCATTTTTAAAATGCCTAAATTCAGAAGCATGCGCATCGACACCCCGGCGGTAGCTACGCACCTGCTAGAGAACCCCGAGCAGTGGCTCACGCCCATCGGTTCGTTTCTGCGCAAATCCAGTTTGGACGAGTTGCCCCAGTTGTGGAGCATTCTTAAGGGGGACATGAGCTTTGTGGGCCCACGCCCAGCGCTATTCAACCAAGATGACCTGATAGCCCTACGGACAGAAAAAGGCGTGCACGAACTGGTGCCGGGCTTGACCGGGTGGGCGCAAGTCAACGGAAGAGATGAGCTGCCTATTCCTCAGAAGGTGCAATTGGATGCGGAGTATCTGCAGCGGCGTTCATTTTTCTTTGATCTCAAAATACTCTGGATGACTTTGATAAAAGTGGTCTCTAGGAGTGGTGTATCACATTGATCATTATGGCAATCGGCTGCGCAACTAATCGGCTGTTGCCACAGAAAGGTTGTGAGTCATGAGGAAGCGCTTGTCCGAGTTGGCATTTCCCGTTCTGGCTTTGCCACGTACAGCTAAACGCTTAGTTGCCGTAATCGTTGATCTCAGCTTGTGCGTATTGACCGTCTGGCTTGCGTATTACCTGCGGTTGGGGGAGTTCATCAGTTTCAGTCGCCATACCCAGTGGGGGGCAGGGGCAAGCTGGGCGGCAATTGCCTCTGTCGCTTTGGCTTTACCGCTCTTTGTTGTGAGCGGGTTTTATCGCGCCATCTTCCGATACAGTGGCTGGCCGGCATTGCTTGCAGTGGCTCGTGCCATTGCGATCTACGGTTTGATTTATGCATCGATTTTTACAGCGATAGGGATGCCGGATGTGCCTCGTACCGTAGGCATTATTCAGCCGATTTTGCTTTTGATGTTTGTTGGCGCTTCCCGGGCTCTGGCCCGCATCTGGCTTGGCGATCAATATCAGAGCATCCTCAAACACGCTTCACGGCCTAAGGTGCTGATTTACGGTGCCGGACGAACTGGCCGTCAACTGGCTTCCGCCATGTCGAACAGTCCGGAAATGCGGGTGGTCGGTTTTCTCGATGATGACGATCGATTGCATGGTCACGTACTCAATGGTCAGCCCATCTATAACCCAGGTGATTTGGTACATCTGGTTTCGGCACTGAATATCAGCGATGTGCTGCTGGCCATGCCCAATATCGGGCGGAGACGGCGCAATGAAATTCTGGGCAATATTCGCAATGCCCATGTTTCAGTGCGAACACTCCCCAGCGTGACCGACTTGGCGCAAGGGAAGGTGAGTGTCTCTGATCTACGCGAACTGGATATCGACGATCTGCTCGGTCGCGAGCCGGTGACGCCGAATCACATCCTGCTGGCGAAGAACATTGTGGGCAAGGTGGTGCTGGTGACTGGTGCGGGGGGGTCGATCGGTAGCGAGTTGTGTCGCCAGGTCCTGGCCGTGGGGCCGGTCAGGTTATTGTTGATCGAGCAAAGCGAGTTTGCACTTTATGCCATTCACCAAGAGCTCGAAGAAAAGCTGGCTGGGCGCGATATCGTTCTGGTTCCATTGCTGGCGTCGGTACAGGATGGCGAGCGAATGTGCGAAATCATGTCTACCTGGAAGCCGGATACGGTTTACCACGCGGCGGCCTATAAGCATGTGCCGCTCGTAGAGCATAATCCGGCCGAGGGTATCAAAAACAACGTGGTGGGAACGCTACGAACAGCGCAAGCCGCTGCTGAAAACGGCGTGACCGATTTTGTGCTGATCAGCACCGACAAGGCCGTGCGTCCGACCAACATCATGGGGGCCAGTAAGCGCATGGCTGAAATGGTCTTGCAGGCCCTAGCGGCAAGCAGCACAACGACCAAATTCACCATGGTTCGATTCGGTAATGTTCTCGGCTCTTCCGGGTCGGTCGTGCCCAAGTTCAGGCAGCAGATTCGTGATGGTGGTCCGATTACTTTGACCCACCCCGAGATAACGCGCTATTTCATGACCATTCCTGAAGCATCGCAGTTGGTGATCCAGGCGGGGGCGATGGCTAAAGGGGGGGATGTGTTCGTTCTCGACATGGGGCAGCCGGTCAGGATCGTGGATCTGGCGCGGCGCATGATCGAACTCTCCGGTTTGACCGTCAAAGATGAGGAGAACCCCGAGGGCGATATCGACATCGAGATCACCGGCCTGCGTCCGGGCGAAAAACTTTATGAAGAGTTGCTGATTGGTGACAACCCCGAACGGACCTCGCATCCGAGGATCATGAAGGCGCATGAAGATTCTATTCCCTGGCCTGAATTGGAGGGGCGCTTGAAGGCGCTCGATTTGGCACTTAACGTCAATGATGTGGCGACTATCCGCTTAATGATGGGGGCGCTTGTTTCCGGCTATACGCCAAGCGATGAGATTGTCGATTGGGTTTATCTGGAGCAGGAAGCCGAGGCTAGGGCGCTTTAAACATGGTGCTTGCTACTCGACTCGCCTTGTCGCACAAATCAGTTGACGAAAGAAAAATTCTCTATATAATGCAGCCCTTCGCTGGTGAGGCGAATAAGCAGTAGGCACTAAGGTGCTGATTTGCAAGCTCTTTAAAAATTGGACAATTGATAGGTGTGGGTTCTTGATTGAGCGTAATCCGTATA